>ENA-ORDA01000086-ORDA01000086.1-marine-metagenome-genome-assembly--contig:-NODE-86-length-90192-cov-5.449736_pt1 | contig 90192 bp, 89 predicted proteins | sample MGYA00237778_ERZ508506 | MGnify/ENA primary metagenome ERZ508506 (study PRJEB26177, sample SAMN06267891) | marine metagenome | isolation source: Monterey Bay, California, USA | place: Pacific...
ATACGCCTTTTGTATGGTGATGGGGTTAGGTTGGATTACTGGGGTTAGTAATTATTTATGTGCTGGCAAACGCCCAAAACAGATGGCTCCTTTGGTCATTATCCATCAACCCTAGGTAATCGCCTGCGAGAAGAGGGTTTCAATACGAAAGGAGCTGCCCAGGGTGTGCGGTCCTAGTACTCGGTATAAGGCAATTTCACCGGTCATGCACTAGCCCATTCGTAGCCTGCTTCCCGGGTCTGTCGTTCATTTGGGGGTAATTGCTGCATACTGGCGGAGCCCAACATAGCTACATCAGGCCCCGCGCTTATTTAAGTTTCCACCAACAGCTGGCGCATTTGTTCCAGGTACTCGTGCCAGGCAGCACGGCCCGCATCGGTCAATGCATAAATCGTTTGGGGCTTTCGCTCGTTATAACCTTTGGTCACCGCCAAATAACCAGCATCTTCTAACTTCCGAAGGTGTACCGACATGTTGCCATCGCTGGTGTTAACCGCTTTTTTTATCGCCGTAAAGTCGGCGTCACCAGCACCGGCGATGTAGGCCATAGCCGCCAGTCTCACCCTTCCGTGAATAAGGTCATTGATAGCGTCGGCCGATAAATTTGGAGTGTCACTCATAACGGTTCTATGCCGCCACTGACTGCTTGGATCGCGTTAGATATCCGGGAATTACCGCGCTGCAGAATAGGCCCGCCGCCATGACCAAAAACATTTCATAGGTTCCCATTGTAAAAACACTAGCAACTGACGCCGCGATCGCAGTGCCCGAAAATACGTACTGCTTAGGATCACCAGAGACCTGCGCGGTCGTTGAATACGCCACGGCATACAACGCAAAAACCGTAACCTGCAAGGATCCAAAAATGTAGACGCCATTTAATTCTAGGAAACCCAGTGCTTGCCCTACGAGCACGGGTATATACAGAGCGCCAATAGTGATACCCACTGCACCCCATGCTGCTGCGGAGGTTTTGTTGCCAAAGCTAAAACCACCAGAACTGCCACCGTATTTTTTGCTGAGATAGCGCGCACCCAACACACCAATGGGTGCTGGCCCTATAAATGCGAGTGCAATCGTCCACGGTGGAAGAGAAATGACTCCGGCGACAACGGTATAAGCAAACAACGCTGATAGGGTGAACATTCCCCCCCACAGGACGCCATGCTCGCCGCCTTGAAGAGGTGACTTTTGACCCTGCTCGGCCATTTGTTTTAAAAATTTAATATCAGCTTCAATTTCAGATTTCATCATGAATTCCTTTAATAAAAGTACTTTGTAATATAAAGTACATTAAGAAGCCTTCACAAGCAAGCTTTAGGTAGCCATCTTCCGCTATTTAACGTTTCTTGAGATAAGTCCTGCCAAAACCAGCCCTGCCACAAAGGAGCAGCAGCGCTGAAAGCGCCATCAGGCGCATGGAACCGTGACGTAGAAGGGCTTTAGCAGCGACTAGACGCTCTCTTCAGGCACCATCATGCAATAGACTTTACGTACGGTTTCTAGAACCTCAGCAGTGCCTTGCCATCCTCGAGGAAAAACCCAACTGTCCCCCGCTCGTACCTCAGTCACTACCCCAGCTTTAGAGGTGAATTTCCAATGTCCCGCCAACAGGTGGCAGAATTCCGTAAGATCTAGGTTCAGCTCCATAGTGCCGGGCTCGCACTCCCAAGTACCGGTATAGACCTGCCCTTTAAATGACTCTCCCTCATAAAAACCCATAGCAGTTTGAAGCGGCAACGCGCCTACGGGCTCTCCGAAAGACTCGCAGGGCTCGAGGTTATCGAGGGCGGCAGCTCGGTGTTGGACACTAATTTCGGGCATGACATCAATCCTTTTCAGTTAAACGATTTGTCGTTGGCTTTTACGGGTAACACCAACGGTATCGAAGGGTAAAGCGGGTTGGACTGGCACTGTACTGCAATCCAAAATATGAACACAAAGTTTTGTCCTCAAATGACAGCCAGTTTTGTTGCCATGCAACAAACTACCTAAGGCATTGCTCGGTCAAAAAACCGATACACCCATGTGCAAAAGGGCAAGCTGTCGAGGGCTAGCAATAACAAGAAGGTTATGCCGAAATTTCGGTTCGTCTGTCTGCGCTTTTTCTCAAGCCGGCTGAGTAGCTACCCAGTAAAGCACCGTCATTATTCCCGCCAAAAGCAGCACCCAAGGCACATAGGCAAGAGTCTTTAACACCCTAACCCCTCGTCTGATCCTAGCCCCTTCATTAACCCACGGGTAGGGAATACTCGGTACCTCTACCCCTAAGAAGGCACAGAGAGGCTCCCATCCATCAACCGCTGAATGTATCAACAACTGCTGCGGAGGAACCCTCGCAATTACCTCCTGCCGACGGCTTTCAAAGAAATTCAACATCGCCGCACGATTCTCAAACTGGTCGTTTAATTCATTTTTCCAGACTGTCTTGTCGACCATCAGTGCGACCCGGTTGATATGGGGAACGGTTCTTCGCAGCCAAATCGGAATGGCGGGAACCACACGGAAAATGGTCGTGGCAACGCTTTCATACCAATCTTCCGGTGCGCGGTCGCTAAAGATGACTTTTGCATCTGGGAAGGCTTCGAGTAGGTCTTGATAATAGGCGGCCGCCGGCCAATCTACCGCCGCCTCGTAACCGTTGAACACTTGCCGCCAGTCGACGGAGTCTCCTTGGGCTGCCTGCAAGAACCATCGGGTTTGCTGACGCCCCTCAAAGCAAGACTGCATATGATGGCAAGGCGCGTAACCCAACTGCTCCAGTGCTGTCTTGAGTGACAGCGTTCCCGTCCTACCGAGTCCCGCACCTATGATCTTTAGCGACATGATTTGCGTCCTACCGTAAAGATTGAAAATAACAGTAGAGCATGGAGATTTTTTCTATGCTAGCGACGTTCTAAAGATCCTAAACACCGCATGACATCGGCAATGATCTATGGCGACCTCATGGACACAACTCGTGGTGGGGCTTCAGTGGTGTGGCTACAGTTCTTGCGGCCACAGACCCAAACTAGTGCCCGACGGGGCAATGGCTGTCATATTTACCCCTGTGAGGTACTTGCTGGCATCCTCTGTACTGTTTTTGATTGTCCGTATGACGTTTGAGAATTAACCCTCAGCAGCCTGTCGATGAGCTAACGATTTATTTTTTCACAGCGATACATTCAAGCTCTAGTGCCGCACCTAATGCCAAGCCGTCAGCTCCCATGGCACTTCTTGCAGGATAAGGCGGCTCAAAGTAGCTTGTATAGATGGCGTTAAAGTCACCCCATTTTTCTATGTCGTCGATCATCACCAAACACTTCACGACATCTTTAAGACCAAGGTTCAATTGAGCAAGGTGGGCTTTCAGCTGCCCAAAGATCGCATGGGTCTCGGGCCCAAGGCCACCTGAAACAAGCTGTCCCGAATCATCAGACCCAACCAACCCAGATAAGAAAACCAACCCCCCAGCGGTATGAACCATGTCAGAGAAGGGGAAGTTCTGTTCAAGGCTCAACTCAGAGCTGTAAAAGTTGCCCACCGGAGTTTGAACTTCATGCAGTGATGAAGACGGATTATTTTCTGAGCCCGATACTGTCGCAGCAAACAACAAAGTGCTGAGAGTGATGGATTTTATTAAGTGCATATAAGCTTCCTGTGTTTTTAATGTTTTCCGCGTGAGTGCAGACATCGCGGTTTGTCGCTACCAACCCTGCAGGAGCCTACTAGGGTGCTAACACCCCGGGCATTGTTGAAAATTTTGACAACTGTCCCGATCGTCAACATAACTACGATGATCAGGCAGCCCAACAAGTGAGGCCTGATCAAATTTGTTAAGCATCAACAGATGCTAGTCGCCGAGTTTGCGGCCAGCGCGATGAGACTAGGTTTGTTTAAGCAGACTATTACAGCCCGGTTCTGTCTGCCATCCAGCGGCTTACTTGACCACAGCCTGAGACGTGCCAGCACCTCCAACAAGAGGTGACCAGTGCGCCGCACGAATTTTCCAAGCGCCGTCTTCTTTCACAAATGCCTGAGTGACTCTTGTCCGATAATTTGGAACTGGCGCTGATCCTGTTGGCTGCATCACGGCCTCCTGATAATAGTGCGCCACTGCCGCCTCACCCTCGACCAAAACAGTGACGTCGATGTGTTTCACACTGCCTTTAAAGGCGACAAAGGTATTATCGAGGCTGGCTCTGTTAATTTCATTCAATAACCCACCGCTGGAGAAAAACTCCTTTGAACCTTTGCTCGATATACGCTGGGGATCCTGAGCTAACTCTTTATTGGTGTACTCAATATTTGCAACAACAACCGCTCTGACCTCTGCGGCGGTATCCGCCCGCAACTGTGCAGACATGGCACAACTCGCAATGATTAATAGGGACACTAAGATTTTCATGGGTTTCTCCAGTTAAAGTTTTGGTAGCAATCGTGAGCTGCGAATCTATCGGTTGGCTACTGAGCATTCGCATCCTGTAAAAGCAAAGGGCACTTTGGAACTTCGGTCTACCGTAACCAGCCTGGGCAAGGTTTTCAAATGCCCGCTGAACCGTGAATGTCACTCTGTGGAGGATCGATCTGCCGGTGACAATCATTTAATGGAAATAATAGCGGCAAAAAATTTGTGCCCACAGACCTCAACCAGTAACCAGTAACCAGTAACCAGTAACCAGTAACCAAGCTATTACAGCGCCGCGGATCTGGCACGGGAAACACCTTCATGCTCGCTGCGGCTTGGTTTTTTGGCGCGTCAGAGTTTGATTTATATGCGTCGCGCATGTTTAAAGTACGCCAAGGTTTAGGGAGATTGATAGAAAAGAGGGGCGCATGTCGATATTTTTCATTTCAGTGACAACGGGTATTAGGCAAAGCTTCAACTTCAAGGGCACTGCCTCAAAATCGGAATTTTGGTTTTTTATGCTATTTTTTATGCTGTTGTATTTATTGGTTGCCCTGATCGATGAAGCAACAGCAGCCACCACCATTAGTCTGCTTGACCTGCCGCTAGGTAATCTCATCCCTATGGGTCTAGTCGACCCTGAGGTCGGATTACTCGTCTTGTTGTATCGCCCCATCATGGCAATTCCAACGACATCTATAACCGTTAGACGTTTGCATGACGCTGGACGATCGGGCTGGTGGGCACTACTGTGGATATTACCCGTCCCGGTGCTGGGATGGCTCTACCTTATCCCGCTGCTGTGCAAACCCTCAAAGATTCAACCTTTGATAACCTCATAGAGCTTGGATTAGCAGCACCAACAGATCGAAGCCCTAGGACCAGTCATTGCCTCCAGGGGAGTACTCGAGCAGCACCCGTCACAATACGCAGTCCTAACCAGATGCCGGGTGATAGGCAGATCGCTGTATTTCTACCGAGTAGCTCAAGGAAGTAAATTTCTAATAACTTGCCCGGCTCCCCAAGAATTTTCATGTCGATGCTCAGCACGAAGTGGACAAATAGAATCGCTATTAAGGTCAGTGCGTGAAGAAACGCGTACCAGGACAACAGCCGGCACACCCTTTCCGTCATGTCATTCATAATCAACCCTCATTGTTGACCTCAGGTAGTTTTGGCAACAATTGGTAGCAAATGATCTATCGATGTCGCATTTGGCCGCCTAAACATTGTGATCTACCTAACAGAAAGTGAACCTTCGTCACACAAATAACTCAGAGCCACCGTCAGCGTGGCAGTAAAGGTCTAGCATGGTAGCAACTTCGGCAGCATTGGAGTGTTACCTTGAATATTGGAACAGTTGTGACATTGGTTACCGCGCAGGGTGAGATAGTTGGGCGCCTCGAAGCCTACGATGATCACTACATTACGCTAAGCCGCCCCCGTATCAGCAGCGACCTTTCGATCATTGATGCGAACGCTGCTGAAGATTTTTTTACCTCTGGCATTTCCGTAACCGGCGAGACGTCTCCTGAAAGCTTGTCGTTCAGCCTCTCTATGGTGCTTGCAATTACAGTGACTGAAAAGTCATTTGCAGAAAAGTGGGCTGCGACGGCCCATGATTGGATTATTTAAATCGGGGCGGTTGATCAATCATCAGTGGTTAGCCGATTAATGCATCGGCCTGGAAAATAGTGCCGCGAGCTAACCACATCTTAATGTCTGCCATTAGGCCCATCCTTTCAGACCTGAGACAGGAACACCCAACTCACGAGTAACAACGGGCATTAGGCGTTCTCGACGGGGAGAGTAACGTCAAGCGTGTTTGATCAGGTCTAGGTCTAGGTCTAGGTCTAGGTCAACGACATTAAAAATTCTTATCCTAGAACAGCGGTTTTGCTCCAACCTAGGTCGCTACAGCGCCGCACAAAAGCCGTGCTCCGCATTATTAATGCCTTGGATGATATACATGGAACCGCCCCCTGTCGGGAGCAAGCGAAGCTTTGCAGTATACTCTCGAAAGACATTTCCCGTTGGCTGAACGCCCACTAAGTCTGGGGTGCTGTCCTCATTCGGTAATTCAAGAGACAGCGTTACTACAAATGAGGCCGGCATAAGTTCGTCCCGCTCCACAGTAAAACTCGTTCCGGAGGCATCTTGGTCCAATGACCATTCTGCGAAGCGTTCATTTTCTCCGTCATAATCATCGAAAAGAAGAAACACGCCGTAGGCCTGCGCCTCATCAAAATCCAAAGTTAACGTAAAGTTGGCGTTTCCGTCGTAATGCGAAGAATTCTTTTGCCAATCTTCGGGATTCCTAAGTGAGAAAATTCCAGAGCAACTCCCGCTAGGGAAAGGGAGTTCAGGGATAGCGCTGAAGGTAAGCGCCGAGTAAAACAATGCAAAAACGCCGAGTAGCTTCTTCACTATCTTTTCTCCAACTTCAAAATGCGGACATAGCTGCGGACACCGCGGCTTGAGCCGCCCGTTGAGACGGGCTGAGCTCGAAACGGACAATGACTGGCGTCGATACGGTCGTCCCGCCATCACCGAGACACGTGATCGAAAAAGAGCGCTCTCCAATGCCATATGTCTGCTGATCCAAGGAGCCAGATGTCTGTAAATCTCCACGCCAAGAACCCAAAGCCTCACAAGAAGTCGCGTTACTAGATGACCAGGTCAGGGTTAGGATTTCACCAGAGATAACAACCGATTGGCTGGCACTCAAATTGATTGTTGGAGCCAAAGTAGTTGTGTCCCCGTCCCCCAACGTCTTCTCTGGCTGAAGTGACTGCAAGACCAAAAGAAGCTGCGCAAATGTGTCGGAGGGGGCCGCACTAGCAACAATAGGCAGGCCAAAAAAAATCAAGGCAGGCGTAAGCATTTTATTCATCATAGTGGGTAATACGGGAATCATGTCGGACTCGGATCTGCCCTAATCCATCCGTCTACAGCCAACCGTGGCTGATGACGGAACCGAGTGGATGAGTGATGACGGTGGGCGCCTTTTTAATGCGACGGCTTTTAAAAAAACCACAACGCAAAGTGCTGAGCAAGAAAACAGTAGAAAGCTGAGACGGCGCCAACAGCCGCGTTTAAGCGCACTTATACGACTTGGATGACATCTCCCTGAGGAAAGTGCGCCGTCAAACCGCGCACTACGTCACATAAAGACGGCGTTAATGGCGGCACCATAAAATCAACAGGGAAAAATCAGTAAATTCCAGCCCAAAGGGCAATGCCTTGGCTGAGCAAGCTAAACCCCGTAACTACGGCAATCAATAACAAAATCATGATAATTGGCCTGAAGGGTTTGCGCTCTACCGAGTTAACACCCGACTGCAGGAAAGCATCTACTTTGGCTTGATCTTCTGGGTTAAGGCGGCGCTCGTTAACGTCAGGGCCCTCAGTTTCTGATGCGTGCATAGACTCGGTCATGTCACTCGCCTTGTGATGATAATCACTCTAATCCTAGCAAAAGTAAGGCATGAATGAATCCGATGTTTATAAGGGCCACAGCGGTGATGCACATTTGTGGTTTTTCATTAGGAGAAGCACCCGTGTGGCTACACCAGTTGGCGAGGACGCTTCAGCAAGATTTTTTACCTAGCCACTGCCTCATTTGTCACATTTCCAGTGAATCTAGCCACTTGCTGTGCAACAGCTGCTTTAATTCAATTCGACGCAACCCATGGGCCTGCCAGCAGTGCGGCCATCCCGGATCGGCGCTGATCAACCATTGCCGCCGGGACACCGCACTGCACTTTGTGCAAGCGGGGCTGGAATACAGCGGTGTCACACGGGAGCTTATTCATCGATGGAAATTTAATAGCGCGATAGAGCTTACCCACTTACTGGTACAACTTGCTCTGGAAGCCGCACCAATCAAGATGCACTACCACGCTCTAGTGCCTGTCCCTATGCATTGGCGGGGTCGTTGGCGCCGTGGCTATAACCAAAGCAAACTACTCGCTCAGGTTTTAAGTAAAACACTTGGGCAACAATCTCACTGGAAACCACGTGTAGTCGATAACCTTATAGCTAGCCCCAGAAAAAAAGCCCAACACCACATGGATCGCCAGCAGCGGCAAATCAATACCCTAGGCCGCTACACCACGAACAGGTCCTTCAGTCACCAATCTGTTCTCATTATTGATGATGTTGTCACCACCGGGAACACACTTGAAGCGGTTGCTGCGACTCTAGCGAAGGCTGGTGCAACACGTATCGACGCCTGGTGCCTAGCGCGAGCACCTCAAACTCATGAAGTGACTGCCCCCTCAATCTAATGACTGGGTTATGCTACGCATTTGCTGTGATGCTAATGCTATGTCTCATCCTTACGACGCACTGACACCTGATGCTGTCGTCGACTGTGTTGAAGCGGTGGGCTATCGCTGTGATCTGCGTCTGATTGGATTGAACTCGTACGAAAATCGAGTTTATCAGGTCGGCATTGAAGACGAGGTTCCGGTCATCGTGAAGTTTTATCGAGACCAGCGCTGGTCCGATGAGCAAATCTTGGAGGAGCACCGCTTTGCCTTAGAGCTAGTCGAGCACGATATATCTGTGGTGGCGCCCGAAGTCACTCATGGCGAAACACTGCACAAAGCCTTTGGCCAACGATTCACTGTATTTAAACGTCGCGGCGGTCATCCTCCTGAACTGGATAATCTCGAACATTTATATCAGCTGGGCAATGTATTGGGACGCATTCATCGGGTGGGTGCGGCACAGGCCTTTGAGCATCGAATTAAGCTAGATCTAGAGCGTATGGCGACAGCCAGTCGTGAGTTTCTCAGCGAGCACTTTATTCCACGAGACCTGCAGGCCGCCTACACTACCCTAGCCCTAGACTGCGAGCAGGCAGCCCGAGACCTGCTGTCGGGCATGACAGCCTCCGACTTACAGCGCATTCATGGTGATTGCCACTGCGGCAACATTCTGTGGCGGGACGATACCGCACATTTCGTCGACCTCGATGATTGTATATCGGGCCCTGCCATTCAGGATCTGTGGATGTTCTTGAATGGTGAACGCCACCATCGAGAGCAGCAGCTAGCGGAGCTCATCGCAGGTTACGAAGAATTTCACGATTTCGATCCACGGCAATTACGTTGGGTAGAAGGTCTGCGAACGTTACGCATCATGCATCATGCCGCCTGGCTGGGGCGGCGCTGGGACGATCCGGCGTTCCCACGGGCGTTCCCTTGGTTTGGACAAGAGCGTTTTTGGGGTGATCACATTCTCGAACTCAGAGAACAATTGGCAGCGATGAATGAGCCACCTCTGCGCCTACTGTAGCGTAGCCCACTATTTTTCCCGACGCGCCGAGGGGTAAATACAACTCCAAAACCAACGAAAGAACGTGTTCTCTGACAGAACCTCTCGATCAACAGCATCATAAAAATCGGCGGTTGCGTGAGGGTCCTGATATAGATCTGCCCGAGTACGCCTCGGGGTTTCTTGATCGAGCTGCTTCACGACTTGGGCTGGATTACCCGCTACGACTACATTTTTGGGCACATCACGGGTCACCACCGCACCCGCCGCAACAACACTGTTCTCCCCAATAGTAACGCCCTTGAGTACCTTGGCTCCGTCACCCAACCAGACATTATCTTCAAGATGCACCGGGGTAACCGACTCTGATCTTGCGATGCGATCATAAAGTCCGTGCCAATCCGAATCGGTGATATAAGCGCCGTTGGCCATCATCACACCATGGCCAATGGTAATCTCATCGCTACAAGCAATACGCACTCCAGGGCTGAGCAGTACCCCATTGCCAATGGTCACTTTCCCTTTTCCCTGAGCTCGCCCCCAAACACCAATCTTTATGCGCTGAGCGGCTTCCCCAACCGCGGTAAAGGAGTGCCCAATGTGGATGTTGTTACCAGAAATATCGACCCACCACGGGTTCATAATATTCGGGCAATCTCCCAAGGAGGCGCAGCGTGGGCGCAAGAAATAATCTATCCAGGCTTCGCGACAATTCAGCCAAGCTTTTTTCACCCAGTAGGGGCGCAAATCTGCGCGCATAATTAAAAACTCCCATGACAAGCGCGGTATGATGGCAAGGTGAATGAAGACACGCAAATTGAACAGCCACCTGTGCAGAGTGATCAGCAGGCCCCACACCTCGACCTCGAGGCGCTGGTCGTCAAACACTGCCGGACGCGCTGGCGTAAACCAATACCCGAACACACACAGAAAACCTTTGACTACGCCACGGCGTGGCTCGCCGAGCGCGGTAACCCGACGGTAGTCCTCGACTCCTTTTGCGGTACGGGCATGAGCACCAAACGCCTAGCGGAGCAGCATAATAACGCCGCCGTGATTGGTCTTGATAAATCTGCTCATCGGCTGACCAAACACGCTGACACCTCTGATAAGTACCTGCTCCTGCGCGCCGAGTGTGAACCCTTTTGGCAGCTACTAGTAACCGCCAATATCAAGGTTGCCCATCATTACCTGCTTTACCCCAATCCATGGCCTAAATCATCGCAACTTAAACGGCGCGTGCATGGCCATCCGGCATTTCCTTTGTTGGCACGTTTAGGCGGCTCAGTAGAAATGCGCAGCAACTGGCAGATCTTTGCCGAGGAATTTGCGCTTGCGTCTAAACTCATTGGTTTCACAGGCAAGCTTGACCGCCTTGAGATAAGCGAACCTTGGACGCTTTTTGAAAAGAAATATAGTGAGCGTGCCCAAGATTTATGGTGTTTTAGAGGAATTTTTTCTAGCTAGAGCAGACCGACATCCTGCGCTATTCTATGCGCTGGAAGGTCTAGCACCTCAAAATGGTGACCGTTATGACGGCAGTTCATTCAGTACCAATAAAAAAACTACAGGGCGGTGACCCTATCTGGGAGCAAATGCGCGCAGAGACCGAGCGCGCTGCCAGCCAAGAACCGGTCTTGGTGAGCTTTCTGCATGCCACCATTTTGCATCATGACGAACTGGAATGCGCCCTAAGCTTTCACCTGGCCAACCAGCTCGATAGCCCGACAGTTCCGGCCATGATGCTTCGAGAAATCATGCTGGCGGCCTTTAGCAGTGACGCTACCCTGCGCAGCGCTATACGTGACGATTTACAGGCAGTTCTCGATCGCGACTCGGCCTGTCAGGAATATCATCTGCCTTTCCTCTATTTCAAAGGTTTTCAAGCCTTACAAACCCACCGTGTTGCCCATTGGCTTTGGCAGGAAAATCGACATTCGCTGGCTCTATTTCTACAAAGCCAGGTATCACAAAAGTTTGGCATAGACATTCATCCTGCAGCACGTTTTGGTCATGGCATCATGCTCGATCACGCCACCGGCTTAGTCATTGGTGAAACAGCGGTGGTCGGTAATCACGTCTCGATACTTCAGTCAGTCACTTTGGGGGGTACTGGCAAACAAGATGGCGACCGCCACCCAAAAATTGGCGATGGCGTCCTCATTTCAGCCGGTGCCAAAATTTTGGGCAATATTATCGTTGGGGAAGGTGCCAAGGTCGGCGCTGGTTCCGTAGTGCTGCATGACGTGCCATCCCACACAACTGTGGCAGGAGTACCTGCAAAAGTCGTGGGCGTCCCCGACTCGGAGACACCCGCGCTAGATATGGATCATGCGCTTCCTGAATCGGACTGGTGATAGCTAGGCGATAGCTCGATCACAGCATCGACCATGGCCGATACGTGATCGGGGTTCACGCCGGGGGTAATGCCATGTCCCAAATTGAACACATGCCCTGTACCCTGACCAAAGCTATCCAGAACGCTAGCCACCTCGCTGCGGATGCGCCCGGGTGCTGCAAATAACATAGAAGGGTCCATATTGCCCTGCAAGGCGACGCGGTCACCAACACGTTGGCGTGCTGCGCCAATGTCAGTCGTCCAATCAAGACCAACAGCATCAGCACCACATTCAGCAATAGCCTCCAACCATTGACCACCGCCTTTCGTAAAGACGATCACCGGTACGCGACGCCCGTCTGCCTCTCTGGGAAGCTGCTCAATAATTCGAGTCATATATTGCAGGGAAAACTCAGGGTAGGCAGCATGACTTAACGCACCACCCCAAGTATCAAAAATCTGTAACGCTTGTGCTCCGTGCTCAACCTGTGCGGTCAGATACATTGCAACCGCATCAGCCAGCTTCTCTAACAGCATATGCATAATCGCGGGGTCGTTGAACGCGAGGGATTTCACCTTGGCGAAGTCCTTAGATGATCCACCCTCTACCATATAAGTGGCCAACGTCCAGGGACTGCCCGAAAAGCCTATCAAGGGCACATCACCCTTGAGTTCGCGGCGAATCAACGAGACAGCATCCATGACGTAGCCCAGTTCAGAAACCGCACGAGTTGGCTCAAGCGCTTCAATGTCGGCAGCACCCTGAAGCGGCCGTTCAAAGCCCGGGCCTTCGCCCTCAGCGAAATACAGACCCAAACCCATGGCATCGGGAATGGTTAAAATATCGGAAAATAGAATCGCCGCATCCATCGCGTAGCGCCGCAGGGGCTGCATGGTGACTTCGCAGGCGAGCTCGGGATTGCTGCACAGGTTCATAAAACTGCCGGCCTGCTGGCGAATTTCTCGATACTCAGGCAGGTAACGTCCCGCCTGTCTCATCATCCACAAAGGGGTTCTATCAACCGGCTCACGCAAAAGCGCTCGAAGAAACCGATCATTTTTCAGGTCTGACATAGATTAAACGCCCAAGTAGTCGAGGATTCCCTCAGCAGCCTGACGTCCTTCCCAAATCGCCGTGACCACTAAGTCTGAGCCGCGAACCATATCACCTCCGGCGAAAATTTTGGGGTTCGCAGTTTGAAATTTGAAGACCTGTTCTTCCGGGGCAACAACCGCATCCCAGTCGTTAACGGCCACTCCCTGCCCCTCGAACCAATCTGCAGGACTCGGTTGAAAGCCAAAGGCCATAATAATCGCGTCAGCCTGAATCACCGTTTCGCTACCAGCAACACTCTCAGGTCGTCGACGCCCATCAGCACCGGGTTCCCCCAATCGCGTCTCCACAACTTTAATGCCAATAGCTTCGCCAAAGTACTCCATAACTTCAACCGGCTGGCGGTTGAATAAAAATTCCACGCCTTCTTCCTTGGCGTTTTGTACTTCACGTCGTGACCCCGGCATATTGACCTCATCCCGGCGATAGACGCAGTAGACCTTATCGGCTTGTTGACGGACGGCTGTGCGAACACAGTCCATTGCGGTGTCACCACCGCCAAGCACCACGACCGTCTTGTCGAACAGGTCAATAAAATTATTGGGGTCCTGGGGATAACCCATTTTTTCGTTGACGTTGCCGATGAGGTAATCGAGGGCTTTGTGGACGCCAGGCAGGTCTTCACCGGGAAACTTCCCTTCCATAGCTTTGTAGGTGCCCATACCCAGGAACACCGCGTCGTGCTCAGCCATTAAGGTGTCAATTTCAACATCTACACCAATTTCCGTGTTGAGCTTAAACTCAATACCCATGCCTTCGAACACTTCCCGGCGCCGCTCCATAACCTGTTTTTCGAGCTTAAACTGAGGTATGCCGAAAGTCAGTAATCCACCAATCTCGGGGTAGAGATCGTAAACCACAGCTTTGACACCGTTACGTGCCAGAATGTCGGCACAACCCAAACCCGCCGGTCCAGCACCAATAATAGCGACCGATTTACCCGTAGGTATGACATCTGACAAGTCAGGGCGCCATCCCATCGCGAGAGCCGTATCGGTGATGTACTTTTCTGCATTGCCAATGGTCACTGCACCAAAGCCTTCATTGAGCGTGCAAGCACCCTCACAAAGACGGTCTTGTGGACAAACTCGCCCACAAACCTCCGGTAGTGTGTTTGTTTGGTGGCTAAGTTCCGCCGCCTCAAATAAATTGCCATCAGAGAGTAGCTTTAACCAATCAGGAATAAAGTTGTGTACTGGGCATTTCCATTCGCAATAGGGATTGCCGCAAGAGAGGCAGCGGTGTGATTGTTCAGCAGCCTCCCCGGCATCGAAGGCATCGTAAATTTCGACAAAGGCCTCGGTGCGAGTCTCCATATCTTTCTTGGGCGGGTCCTCGCGGCGCACGTCAAGAAACTGGAAGTTGTTGGCAAGTCGATCACTCATAGCGCTCCCCCTTAGTCCGTGTCTCGTAAACGTGATAATAGTTTTTCAAAATCAGCAGCCTTGGGTGTCACGAGCCAAAATTTGCCCACGTAGTCTTCAAAATTATCGAGTATGTGTTGACCCCAGTCCGACTGGGTTTCAGCCACGAACTCCCGAATATTGTCTCGCAGGTAATGCCTGTAGGCTTCCATGGCCTCACTGCTGACCCGATGAACCTCGACCAGCTCACTATTGATGCGGTCAATAAAGCTACGGTCTTGGTCTAATACGTAAGCAAAACCGCCCGTCATTCCAGCACCAAAATTGACGCCGGTGGGACCTAATACCGTAATACAACCACCGGTCATGTACTCGCAGCAATGGTCGCCTGCACCTTCGATGACTGCAAATGCGCCTGAATTTCTAACGCCAAAACGTTCACCAGCGACGCCTGCTGCAAACAACTTACCACCGGTAGCACCGTACAAGCAGGTATTCCCAATGATCGAGGTATCCTGGCTGGCAAAAATTGAATCCCGGGGCGGGTACACAACCAGCTTGCCGGCTGCCATGCCCTTGCCCACATAATCGTTGCAATCACCCTCTAAATACATGTGCACACCGCCGGCGTTCCAAACACCGAAGCTCTGTCCTGCAGTGCCGGTTAATCGAATCTCAAGAGGAGTCGAATCGAAATCGGTATTGCCGTAGCGGCGTGCGATTTCCCCGGAAATCCGTGCACCAATAGATCGGTCGCAATTGGTAATGCTGTAATGAAACTCGCCACCAGTTTTGCTCTCAATAGCAGACAGCATGTCAGCAACCATGCGCTCGGCCATCTCGGCACGATCAAACGGATCATTGCTGGTCACTTCACAGAACTGGGGTTGATCAGCCGCATCAGGATCTACCCAGACAATGGGACCTAGATCTAATCGAGCCTGCTTATCAGTTTTCCCGGGCAAACGCTTCAATAAGTCAGTGCGCCCAATCAAATCCTCGAGTCGACAAACTCCCAGCTTTGCCAGCCACTCCCTGGTTTCTCGAGCAACGAAATTAAAAAAGTTAATGACTCGTTCCGCATCGCCATTAAAGTGCTCTTCACGCAGCACCGCATTTTGTGTAGCAACACCGGTAGCGCAGTTATTGAGATGGCAGATGCGTAAATACTTACAGCCCATTGCAACCATGGGCGCTGTGCCAAAACCAAAACTCTCTGCCCCGAGGATAGCGGCTTTAATCACATCGAGACCGGTCTTCATACCACCATCGGCCTGAACTCGAATTTTACCCCGAAGGCGGTTGCCACGAAGGGTCTGGTGCACTTCAGCAAGCCCAAGCTCCCAAGGAGACCCAGCGTGACGAATCGATGTCAGCGGACTCGCGGCGGTACCACCGTCATAACCAGAAATCGTAATCAGATCTGCGTAGGCTTTAGCAACGCCTGCTGCAATCGTGCCAACCCCTGGCTCTGAAACCAGCTTCACCGAAACTAGCGCCGTGGGATTGACCTGCTTTAGGTCAAAAATCAGCTGCGCTAAATCCTCGATAGAATAAATATCGTGGTGAGGCGGCGGGGATATCAATGTCACACCTGGCACCGAGTAACGCAACCGGGCGATCAAGTCGTTGACCTTACCACCGGGTAGCTGGCCCCCCTCACCGGGCTTAGCACCCTGAGCCACCTTAATCTGCAATACCTCTGCGTTGACCAAATAATGAGGCGTCACGCCAAATCGACCTGACGCTATTTGCTTAATTTTAGAGACGCGATTGGTACCAAAGCGTGCAGGATCCTCTCCACCCTCCCCGCTGTTTGACCGGGCCCCCACATGGTTCATGCCCATCGCCAGAGACTCGTGAGCCTCAGGGGACAGGGCGCCCAAAGACATGCCGGCTGAATCAAAGCGCTTTAAAATAGCCTCTATTGGCTCAACCTCATCTATAGCGACAGGCTCACCTGATAAATCTAGGTCCAACAGATCGCGAAGCGCAGCGACCGGGCGATCTGTACAATACTGGGCATAGCGTTGATAGTCGGCATAGTCACCCGTCGCCACAGCTTGCTGCAGTGTCATCACGACGTCGGGGTTGAAGGCGTGATACTCGCCGCCATGAACGTATTTTAGTAACCCCCCCTGATCCAGCGTCTTACGCCGCGACCGAGCTTTCGCGGCCACTTGCCAGAGATCGCGTTCCAACTCACCAAAACCCGCTCCCGCTATTCGGGAAGCAACGCCAGTAAAGCAGACATCGACAATTTCTTTGTCCAAGCCTACGGCCTCAAAAAGCTGAGCACCGCGATAGGAGTTAACCGCCGAAATGCCCATTTTGGACATAATCTTCAATAAACCCTTGTTGATTCCTTTGCGGTAGTTTTTATAACAGCGCGTTGGATCTCCTAACAGTTCTCCTGAGCGCAATTGCCCTTCGAGAATACTGTAGGCCAGATAGGGATAAACCGCGGTAGCGCCAAATCCCAGCAGGCAGGCAAAGTGATGCGAATCTCGCGCACTACCGCTCTCTACGATCAGGTTAGCATCCGCTCGAAGACCTGAACGAATGAGGTGGTGATGAACTGCACCCGTTGCCAACAGACTGTGAATTGGAAGTCGACTGTCGCCAATCTGCCGATCCGATAAAATCAATAGCGTAGCGCCACCGCGAACCGCCGCCTCAGCCGTCAAGCATAGTCCCTCAACCGCAGATCTTAAGTCGCCATTTTCAGGGTCATAAGTGGCGTCGATATCAGCGATCTTTAGTTTCTCGTCCTCAATATTCAACAGCGTGTTGAACTTTCCTTGGGACAGAACCGGTGACGTAAGGCTCACCCGATAAGCATGCCCCTCAATTTCGTCAAATATATTGCCCTCGCCCCCCAAATCGACCTCAAGGGACATCACAATAGATTCACGAAGTGGGTCTATTGGCGGGTTAGTAACTTGCGCAAATTTTTGCCGAAAGTAGTCGTAGATCGAACGGTCCCTAGCGGACAGAACTGCCAGTGGCGTATCGTCTCCCATGGAGCCCACCGCCTCATTGCCCGACTCTGCCAGTGGCCGCAAAACCTGATCACGCTCTTCAAAGCTCACCTGAAACATTTTTTGATAGGTGTCTAGTTCAGACTCAGGAATACCCGGAGCTGATTCTCCATCAAAGCTCCCTTCAATATATCGCGCGTTGTCTCGCAACCAGCGCTTATAAGGGTGGCGCGCCTTGAGCATATTGTCGATATCATCGGTGTGGAGCACCTTACCTTCCTGAGTGTCTACGACCAGCATCTGCCCGGGCCCAACGCGCCCCTTGGCAATGACATCGGCGGTTGAGTAACCGTGTGTGCCAACTTCGGAAGCCAGCGTTATAAAGCCATCGGTAGTGGTCACCCAGCGCGCGGGCCTCAATCCGTTACGGTCCAAAAGACAGCAAGCGTAGCGTCCGTCAGTGAGTACGATTCCCGCAGGACCGTCCCAGGGCTCCATGTGCATAGCCTGGTATTGATAAAACGCTTTGAGGTCCGGGTCCATTCCTTCAATGTTTTGCCAAGCAGGGGGGATCAACATGCGCAATGCACGAGGCAGCTCGACACCACCGGTGGTCAGCAACTCCAACATATTATCGAGGCTCGAAGAGTCAGAGCCCGCTGTGTTGACCAAAGGAATAACGCTTTGAAGTTCTGGCAGCAGAGGCGACGCCAGTTTTGAAGTTCTGGCACGAGACCAACTACGGTTGCCCTCTATGGTGTTGATTTCTCCGTTGTGGGCCAACATTCTAAATGGCTGAGCCAATGGCCATCGGGGCAAAGTATTGGTTGAGAAGCGCTGGTGAAAAACGCAGATCGCAGTTTGCAGCCGGTCATCATTAAGATCTGGGTAAAAACGCGCCAGATCTGCAGGCATCACCAACCCCTTGTAGGAGACCACCTGATCAGAAAGGCTGCAAATGTAAAAATCCGGGTCGTCGACCATGGCAATTTCGGCCTGACGCCTCGCCATAAATAAGCGTGCGGTGACCTGCGCATGATCAAGTTTTTCTGCGTCAATAAACACTTGTTCGATATGTGGCAGCTGATCAAGGGCAATCTCACCACAAACCTCTGGATTGAGGGGCACCTCACGCCAGCCTATAACCGCGAGCTCGTTGCCGGCTAAAGCGCTCTCTAGCGCCGCCTTTGAGGCTTGCTGTGCTGCGGGCTCAGCACCCATGAAAATCATTCCGACCGCGTAATGTTGACCTAAGTCCTTGGCAAAATGGGCCTGCGCTTCAGCGCGCATAAAGCTATCAGGCATCTGCAACAACAGGCCGCAGCCGTCACCAGTTTTACCGTCAGCCGCAATCCCGCCTCGGTGGGTCATGCAGGTTAATGATTCAATAGCCGTCTCTAACAAACGATGGCTGGGCTGGCCTTCAATGTGGGCGATCAAACCAAAACCACAGTTGTCTCGGAATTCCTCAGGGCGGTAGAGGCCCTGCAGGTCGGTCGAGACTGACGCGACACCCGCAATATCTTTAGGGGTCATAAACACTCACACTCAAATAAGCCGGCACTAATTACCGGAAACAAGCCAGCCCGTCAGGGTCAAGGCAAAAGGCCGGGTATTTTACACATGTAGGATCGACGGAACAATTACGATCTTGGCGGTCATTTCATCAAGATTTGGTTGATTTCCTCACTAGTTACGTCATCAACCAAGCAGGCACAGCCTAACCTCTCGAGCAAAACGTAGCGTATTTTGCCCCGAAGGACCTTTTTGTCCCCCGCCATAGCCCTGAGAAATATCTCTGCAGACATTGCTGGTGGCGGTTCAACAGGCAAACCGAAAGCTTCTAAAAAATTTATTAGCCCGGTAACCATATCCTCCGAAACTTGGCCTCTCGCCGCTGAAATCTTCGCAGCCATGACCATTCCGCAGGCGACAGCCTCGCCATGTAGCCAAACGCCGTAACCCATCACGTGCTCGATGGCATGAGCAAACGTATGCCCAAAATTAAGGATGGCGCGCAGCCCGCCCTCACGCTCATCCTGAGCTACTACAGCTGCCTTTATGCCACAGCTACGATGGATGGCTTCAGCCAGCACCTCACTATTTCGGGTAAGTAACGCACCGCTATTCTTTAACAACCAATGATAAAAATCTGGCTCCCAAATACAGCCATACTTAATAATTTCAGCAACCCCAGCTGCGAATTCCCGGTCTGGGAGTGTCTTCAACGAATCGAGATCAATGAGAACCGCTCTGGGCTGGTGAAACGCACCAATCATATTTTTTCCCAGAGGGTGATTTACCCCAGTCTTACCCCCCACCGAGGAATCTACCTGAGCCAGCAAGGTTGTCGGCAGCTGAATGAAATCGACGCCTCGTAAGAAACACGCTGCGCTGTAGCCCGTTAGATCACCGATCACACCACCGCCAAGTGCGATAAATACACTGCGACGCTCATGATGATCTTCAAGGGCTTTTTGCCAAATTTGGTTGGCGCTCTCCAGGTGCTTTTGGTCTTCTCCATCGGGCAGAATCACCTCCGTCACCTCTCTCGCCTTCCCCAAGGCGTCACGCACCCGTGACATATACAGCGGCGCCACTGTGTCATTACTGACTAAAACTACCGGAGAATCGCCCAACAACTCCGCAAAACCCTCGCCGTCACCCAATACACCGCGCCCAATAACAATGGGGTAACTGCGATCAATACCGTCAGACGGTAAATCGACCTTAAGACTGTAGAGAGGGCTAGACATAATCGAGTGACTCGTAAATTAGGTGCATCCAAGTAAAAAAGTTAAACGCCGGGTCTAATCACGGCTTGATCGTCTCAGGGGCCAGCGGCTGGCACCACCTCTTCTAAGGCAGAAACTATTTGTTCCGCCAACTGCCTAGCATTACGCTTGGTCGTTGGCAGTGTGAGATCGGCTATTTCCTTATACAAGGGCTCTCTCGTGGCCATTAATTCAGTTAACACGCGCCGTCGATCTTGTCCTGCAAGCAACGGCCGCTGCTGGTCTTTACTGGTACGGCGGATCTGCTCGCGTAGGGTGGCCTCCAAATACACCACAAATCCGCGCTTACTCAGAACACTGCGGTTTTCACCTCTTAAAATGGCACCGCCGCCGGTAGCCATAACAACGGTATCCCGCGATGAAACGTCCTCTATAACCTTAGTCTCCCGATCGCGAAAGCCCGATTCGCCCTCTATTTCAAATATCCAAGGTATGTCGGCCCCGGTTCGCGCCTCTATTTCAGCGTCAGAATCCACAAACTCAAAGCCTAGAATTTGGGCCAGGGCACGCCCCACCGTGGATTTTCCGGCCCCCATGGGGCCGACTAAAAACACTCGGGCAGAAGAAGTCACAGGATCAGTCGAGAAGGGCTTCGGAAAGAATCCGCGGCGTAATAAAGATTAGCGTTTCGGTCTTGCTAGTCTTACTAGCAGTATTTTTGAAAAGCGTGCCTAGGTAAGGGATGTCACCTAAGAAAGGCACTTTTCGAATCTGGGTAATTTCGTCATTCTGAAACACCCCTCCAAGTACCACTGTTTCGCCATTTCCCACCAACACCTGCGTAGTTAACTGCGTTGTGTTGATCGTAGGTATTAACCCTCCCGTACCACTGGGCACCAAATCGCCTAACGAGTCTTGATTGACTACTAAATCAAGAAGAATGCGATCGTCGGGAGTAATATTGGGAGTCACTTCAAGCTTAAGAACGGCCTCTTTAAATGAAACTGTTGTGGCTCCTGAAGCCGCCCCTTCCTGATAAGGGATCTCACTTCCCGATTTAATCGTCGCGAGCTGCTTATCCCCCGTAATAATCTTCGGTTGGCTGACAACCTCTCCTTGCCCTGAAGACTCTAAGGCCGATAGTTCTGCAGTTAAAAACAGATCATTTGAGGTAAAACCCACGGCGAAACCGCTAGTTGCCTGAGAAACACCTAAATCGACCAGTGCCGCCCCAAGGCCCTGCTGCTGTTGCTGGCCGTCACCTCCCTGGTTCCCACCTTGTTGCTGCCCACCTTGAACTGGGTAGTTAAGCGTAGGGGTCACCCCTGCAACAGTGTCTTGATTAAAACTGACCACCTGCTCTCGACTACCCGACGCCGAGTAAATGTTGCCATTACTACTATCTACACCGATATAACCACCGCCCCACTCTATCCCGAGCTCTTCATCAAGATTGGTTGAGGCAATAACAATTCGAGCCTCGATCATCACTTGGCGTATAGGCACATCGACCCGCTCAATCAGATCACGGATCTCTGCCAGCTTTGTCGCCGTATCGGTGATGATGATGGAGTTGGTGCGCTCATCAACAACCACCGAACCCCGATCAGATACCAATGAACCACCTTCTTCAGAGCCAGCTTCAAAAAGGTTGACCACCTCAGAGGCTTTTGCATATCGAATACGAATGAACTCCGATTGGAGCGGCGCGAGCTCGGCAATCTGTTTATTCGATTCGATTTCCTGCCGTTCCCGTTCCGCAATTTCCACTGCAGGAGCCACCATCAGGACGTTACCAATGCGGCGACTATCAAGGCCTTTGGTTCTCAGCACCAGTTCCAATGCCTGATCCCAAGGGACATTTTGTAATCTTAAGGTTATGTTGCCACTGACCGTATCAGACGCCACAAGATTGAGGTCGGTAAAATCGGCAATCAGCTGTAAAACAGCCCGCACCTCAATATCCTGAAAGTTCAGGGAAATACGTTCACCAACATAAGTAAACTCGTTTAAACGCGCCTTTTTCTCATCATCACTCAAGGGCTTTACACTGAGGATGTACTCTTTCCCTGTCTGATAGGCAAGATAGTCATAGGTTCCTTCCGCCTCAAGCAGCAAGCGGGTTCCCCGTTCGGTGGTTGTCACTTCAATTGAATTCACGGGCGTCGCAAAATCAGTCACATCAAAGCGGCGCAACAACCCATCAGGAACATTCGTCGCCAAAAACTCCAGATTAATTTTACCGCCTTCAGAGAACACATTGACATCAACTGAGGGATCGCTGAGCTGCAGGATAAGACGACCTTCCCCCGACTCCGCACGGCGAAACTGGAGGTCCGTCAGCTGCGAGCGAGCCTCAACCACTGGCTCCATTTGGCTTTCAAGAACATTACTGGGCGGGGTAGCCTTGGTGTAACCACCGCTGCTGTCTTGGCCTACCTGTAAAACAAGCTGGTTGCCGCTTATAACTGCCTCATAGGGCACCAATTTAATAAGATTTAGCACTAAACGCGTCTTGTCACCGGCCTCAAGCACCAATACGCCGGTAGCGTTTCCAAAGGGCAGTGAAAAGCGCTTCTGGTCAAGGCCGCTCTTAGTGCCGGGAAAGTCAATCGCAATACGGGCCGGCTCTTCAATCGTATAAGCGCTGTAGTCCGCGGGTGGAGCTTCACTGAAGTCCAAGCGCACCTCAAATTTACTGCCGGGCTGTGAGCTGAACGTAATATCCTCAATCACAGGCTGCGCAAGTAGGGGCGCCGCCACCCCCAGCAACAACACCAGCGTCAAGCCGGTTTGTAATTTGCTCATCCGTTTCATTTAGGACATCTCCATTGCATTGCCAGCGCTCTAAAACTCATAATCCCGTAAGTTCTATTACCCGAGGACGCTCTACCCATCCCTCAGCAGTGCCATCGGTCACTATTTCTATCACGGCGACAAATGTCTCACCCATTTCCGTGATTCTACCGTGATCCCTACCCAAAAAGTTACCAGGGCTCACTCGATGGATTCCCCCTTGAGGGTCACGCATTAACGACCAATACGTGCCGCCACGCTCAAGACGCCCGACCATTTGCAGCGAATCTAGGGTGAACTGCTCAAGAAACTCCCTTGGGCGATCCAAATTGGGCATGATGGTTGAACGCGCGCTGATCCGCGTGATCTGCCGAACTTCGACGGGTCTATCAAACGGGGCCCGCTGGCCTGTTGCCGCATAAGCAAAGGCTTCGTAAGCCGTAAACGTGGGTATAGGCTCGATAACCCCACCCGGGCGGGCTCGTTTCTCCGCCATAAAAGCATCGAGATCACTCATGTCATTATCGGTACAGCCCCATAATGCACTGAACATCATGAACAGAGCCACGCGACGCCATGAACCCGCTGCCCATCTAAAGCTCATCAGCCAACCCATCTCTGTAGCGGTAAGTTTTAGCGACGATATTCATTTCCAACTGATTAGTGTTGTTGCCCGATGACACAATATTAAAATCATGCAGCGTCACAATGCGCGGTAAACCAGCCATTCCGGAGATAAAAGCGCCGAGGTCGTGGTAAGAGCCTACGGCAACAATACTGATCGGCAACTCGATGTAAAACTCCTGAGGTACCTCAGGCAGCAAGTCTATTTTACTGATGGCAAGCCCATTTTGCTCACCTTTGTTGGTAATATCCTCAAGCAGTCCGGGAACCTCAGTATCGCTTGGCAACTGGCTTACGAGGGCACCAAAGCTCTCCTCCATCTCGAGCATTTGCCGTTTGTACGCCTCCAAGTTCGCTGCTTCAAAAGACAACCTTTCAAAGTCACGACGCAGCTCTGCCTCATTGCCACGTTCAGCGGTCAGCTTTTTTTGCAGGTCATCGACGTGGTAGTAGTAGCCTCCGATCAGCAATGCCGCCAATACGAGTAACGCAGCTAAAACCTTTACCGGTGTAGGCCAACTTCCCACATTTTCAAAATCGAGGTCGCCAAAGTCAAAATCCTTCAACGATTTGAGCGTATCCTCAATGGCCATCGCTAAAGCTCCTCTTCCTGCTCAGGAAGCTGCACGCTAACGGTCAACTTAAAGGTGGTCGCCTGATCTCCATAAGAAGGCGCAGCTGCTACCCCATCTAAGTTGGGAGATTGCAACCAATCTGATGCCTCCAAGCGGCGCATCAAACTCGAAACGCGGTTATTGGACTCTGCCACACCCTCAATTTCAATTTTACCATCGCCCGACACAAGACTGGTGTAGAACAGACCGTCGGGGACAGTTCGCACCAGCTGATCCATGATTCTAACAATAATAGGTCGATTGCCCTGAAGATCCTGAATGATGCGCATACGCTCTAGAAGTTCCGTGCGTCTACTCCGCAGATCGCGTATCTCCGCGACTTCCTCATCCAGCTCTGCAATATTTTGTCGCACATAGGCATTGCGCCTCTCCTGAAAGCTGATCCGGCTATCGAACATTAAATCAGTAACAAACAGGATTAGGATGGCCGCCAAAACCATCAGCGCTAAACTCGCAATGAATTCCTTCTTGCGCTCAGCTCGCAGCTCCTCGCGCCAAGGCAGAAGATTAATTGTCGCCATCAGCCAAAACTCCGCAGAGCTAGGCCACAGGCAATCATCATTGCCGGCGCATCAGAATTAAGTGCCACAGCATTTACGCGAGGAGAAATACTCATATCGGCAAATGGGTTTGCCACAATCGTACGACAGCCCAAACGACCCGCTACTAATGGCTCTAAACCATCCATGGCGGAAACACCTCCAGCCAGAATGACGCAATCAACGCTGTTAAAATCGCTGGAAGAAAAAAAGAATTGCAGCGAGCGTCCTACCTGCTGCACCACCGCCTCACGAAAGGGTTCGAGCACATCGACCTCGTAATCGTCAGGAAGACCACCCTGCTTTTTGGCAAGTCCGGCCTCTTCAAGTGGCAGGCCGTATCGACGCATAATTTCATCCGTCAGCTGCTTGCCTCCAAACAGCTGTTCCCGGGTGTAAACCGTTTCGCCTTTGTGCAACACCGATAGCGTCGTCATTGTCGCGCCGATATCGACCACCGCGACTGTCGCCGAATCTTCGATTTGCCACTGAACTTTGATTAACTCAAAAGCCCGCTCCATAGCATAGGCTTCAACGTCGATCACCTTGGGCATGAGATCAGCGAGCTCCAGAGCTTCGACCCGGGCATCAATGGTCTCGCGGCGACAAGCAGCGAGCAATACATCGACCTGATCAGAGCGCCCTGCAGACGTCCCCTGAACCTCGAAGTCGATCGCCACCTCATCTAGGGGATAGGGAATATATTGGTCAGCCTCAAGAGTCAGCTGGGTCTCCATATCATCATCGTTCAAGCCCAATGGCATGGGAAGGGTCTTGGTTATCACCGACGACCCCGCTACCGCGGCACAAACTAACTTATTTTTAGATCGAGCACGGGCGTAAAGGCTGCGTAAAGCATCTGCCACCGCCGTCGTGTTGTTAATATTTTTTTCTACCACAGAATTTTGTGGCAAGGAGGCGACAGCAAAAGCTTCGACGCGAAATCGATCCCCCGATCGACTTAACTCGATCAGCTTGATAGTGGTTGAGCTAATGTCGATGCCCAACATCTGTGACGGTTTTCGCTTTCCAAAAAAACCTAGCACTGTCTCAATTTCACCCTACTTTGCTTAACTGCCACCAAGCTCAATACACCTTAATGGGGCGCGCCCACCACTCACATTGGTATAATACGCGTCTATGATGCACTACAAGCCTGTAAAAAGGTCACTTTGACGCAGTAATTTGCGCCATCACCTGACAAAGTACACACCTCAGACACTGTTTACTCTAATTACCACCGCTTTGGGAGCTCCTAGGTCTTGGTTTTGACCCGTTCATTGTTGACCGTCTTTATTATCGCAGCTTGTGCCGCGCTTTGGTGGCTCGCTGGTCTATACCTTTATTTAAGCCCAAATTTACCCGATGCCGATACATTGCGCGACGTAAAGCTGCAAACTCCCATGAAAGTTATGAGCATTGATGAAAGGCTGATTGGACAGTTTGGCGAGCAAAAAAGAAGTCCGCTCAAGTTCGATGACATCCCTGATGATTTTGTAAACGCGCTGCTTGCTGCAGAGGATGACCAGTTTTTCGAGCACGGCGGCGTTGATCTACTGGGTCTAGCAAGAGCCGTATCAGAACTTGTAACCACCGGGCGCAAACGTTCGGGAGGCAGCACGCTAACCATGCAGGTAGCACGAAACTATGCCCTCACTTTGGAACAAACCTTTCTACGCAAGTTCAATGAAATACTTTTGGCGCTTGAAGTAGAACGCGTTTTAACCAAAGCAGAAATTTTTGAGCTTTATGTCAATCGGATTTTCTTAGGCCATCGATCCTACGGTTTCGAAGCTGCTGCTCAAACCTATTACGGAAAATCGCTATCTGAATTGTCCTTACCCGAACACGCCATGCTGGCAGGCATCCCCAAGGCGCCCTCGCGAAACAATCCCTTGAGCAATCCAGAGAGAGCCAAAATTAGGCGAGACTGGATTCTGGGACGCATGGCTTCACTGGGCATGATCGACCAGGCAACCCGCGACAGCAGCCGCGAAAGCCCAGTAATAGCAACCTACAGCGGTCTACGTGTTGAAGTACAGGCAGACTACATCGCTGAAATGGTTCGTAAAGAAATGCTCGATCGGTTTGGTAACGGGGCCTACAGCGATGGCTATGTTGTCTACACCACGATTGACGGTAAAGCCCAGATCGCGGCGCGACAGGCCCTAGTCAATGGCCTGAGGACCTACGACAAACGTCATGGCTGGAGGGGGCCTGAACGCCAACTACCACCGCGAGAAGACGAAGATGAGTCAGAACTTCAGGAGCGATGGCGACTGGCGCTCAAAGCAATGCCTGTCATTGTCGATCTCATTCCTGCCATTGTGACCGAAGTCGATTCAGCAGGCGCTAACGTAGTTACTAAGTCCGGTGAACAGCACCGCCTTGAGTGGCAGGACGATCTCGAAAGTATTCGTCGCTTTCGCACCGAGAATCTAACGAGTTCAGCTGCCGATTCCATTGAGGAGCTGCTCTTTGTCGGCGATCTAATTCGTATCGAATGGGACGCAAAGAGTAGCAACCCGCGGCTTGCTCAGGTGCCTCGTGCACAGGCAGCGCTGGTCGCTTTAGACCCAAACAACGGCGCCATTCGTGCGCTGGTAGGCGGTATGGGTTTTGAACTGTCGAAGTTTAACCGAGTAACTCAGGCGCGCCGGCAGCCGGGCTCAAATTTCAAGGCCTTTTTATACGCCGCTGCGCTGGAGCATGGGATAACGCCCGCTACACTCATTAACGATGCGCCCATCGTTTTAGATAATTTATCAAGCGATGAAATATGGCGGCCCGAAAATGATAGCGGCCGATTCTATGGCCCCACACGACTCCGCAATGCGCTGACCTATTCCCGCAACCTAGTCTCAATTCGAGTACTACAGCGTCTTGGCCTCAATCGGTTCATAGACTACGTTGAACAGCTGGGTTTCGACACAGGAGGTATGGCTAGAAACCTCACTCTGGCACTGGGTACCCATGCCTATACGCCCCTCGATATTGCAACGGGATATGCCATCATCGCTAACGGTGGTTTTCGCGTAGAGCCCTATTTAATTGAGCGCATCGAGGATGCAGCGGGCAACGTTATTTATCAGGCGGACCCTTGGGTTGTGTGCTCCACCTGCGGGGAAAATAGCCCTGTAGATGAGGAGGCTTTGCGCATGGAAGACATATTGCAGCCAATCAATAATGACGTTAGAGAAGCACCACAAGTTATGGATCCGCGAGCAAGCTATCTCATGTCTTCCATGCTGCGTGACGTTATAAAACGTGGCACGGGAAGACGAGCTCGGGTTTTGGAACGTGACGATATTGCCGGAAAGACAGGCACAACCAATGGTCCCAGGGATGCTTGGTTTTCAGGCTTCAACCCCGATCTAGTCACAACATCTTGGGTTGGCTTTGACGACTACAGCCTTTTAGGGAAACGCGAATTTGGCGGTACCGCAGCACTGCCTATTTGGATTGATTTTATGCGCGAGGTGCTGCCCAAAGAACAATCGCTCCCGGACATGCCCAGTGGCGTGGTACGACTGAGAATAGACCGTAAGACAGGGCGGCGGGTGACTGGTATGCCCGAGGGTAGCGTCTATGAGTACTTCTTTGAGGAATTTTTGCCAAACCAAAAATCGGACGGCGACAAGCCTGCGGGCACCGATGAATTGGAAGGGCTATTTTAGTCTCTGCCAGCCATCTGACCTCAGCGATCTAACCCATGAAATTAGCGCCAGTTGCGATCAGCGCCAAACCCAACGCCGCCCCAAAGCTGTTCTTCATAATCATCATCAATAGCACAGCGAGCAACGCCTGAAGCCTGCGCTGCCCGTGCTACCGCTGGGGCGATAATGGGCATCAACCTAGGATCCATAGGCTTTGGCAAAATGTAGTTCGGGCCATACTCCAAGTCGATAAGACTGTAAGCATCTAAAACAGATTCGGGTACTGGCTCTCTCGCCAATTCCGCCAGCGCATTAACCGTAGCGATTTTCATTGCCTCGTTAATGGTGGACGCCCGTACATCTAACGCACCCCTAAAAATAAAGGGAAACCCCAGGACGTTATTGACCTGATTAGGCAGATCGGATCGACCCGTCGCCATGACAATATCGCTGCGTGTTGCCATAGCAAGTTCACGCTTAATTTCCGGGTCAGGATTGGAGCAAGCGAAAATAATAGGACGAGGCGCCATGGACTTCACCATGTCCTGAGAAACCAAGTCGGAGCCAGAAAGGCCAACAAAGACATCACAGTCTTTCATCGCGTCGTCGAGGGTCCGCTTGTCCGTGTTGACAGCAAACAGCGCTTTCTGTTCATTGAGGTTCTCGCGCCCAGCGTGAATTACACCCTGTCGGTCGAGCATTAGCATGCGGCCAGGGTCGGCACCCATCTCCAGCAAAAGCTTCATACACGCGACCGCCGCGGCGCCCGCGCCCAGGCAAACCACATTGACGTTATCCAGTGTCTTTTTCTGGATCTCAAGAGCATTGACTAAAGCCGCCGCCGTAACGATAGCCGTGCCGTGTTGATCGTCGTGGAAAATAGGGATGTCACACAAAGCCTGTAGCCTGCGCTCAATCTCAAAACATTCAGGCGCTTTAATATCTTCAAGGTTAATGCCGCCATAGGTACATGCAATAGCGCTGACGGTATTTACAAACGTATCTACATCCTGTGTGTCGACCAAAACATCGATAGCGTTGATGTTAGCAAAGCGCTTAAACAGCAAAGCTTTACCCTCCATCACTGGTTTGCTGGCCAAAGCGCCCAAGTTGCCCAGCCCCAAAACGGCACTACCGTTTGATATAACCGCGACACTATTGCCTTTTCCGGTATAACGGTATGCCAGCTGAGGATCCAGAGCGATCTGGCTACAAGGCTCGGCAACACCTGGTGAGTAAGCCATGGCTAAGTGGCGCATAGTATCTGCAGGCTTAGTCAGCTCGACACTGATTTTTCCAGGTACCGGCAAGGCATGGTAATCGAGTGCATCTTTCAGAAGTTGCTTTGACATAAACGTCGACCTTCAGCTCTAAATGCTGCTTAGCGGCATTTGAGACAAAAAAAACGCCGGCTTGGCCGGCGCTTATTTCCCCTAAGGGACCTATTTCTTCAGGCTTCTGCCTGCGAAGCGCTTGTTAAATCGATCTACACGACCACCAGTATCCAAGATTTTCTGCTTCCCAGTAAAGAAGGGATGGCATTGACTGCAGACATCCAACAAAATGTCCTCACAGACGGTAGAGCGTGTCTTGATTTCGTTGCCACAGCTACAGCGAGCAGTGATTTCCTCATAACGCGGATGAATGTCGGCTTTCATTAAAGAATCCTTTGCAACCCCCCATATGGAGGCGCCATAAAAAAAAGAGGACGAAGGTTACCAGAAACCAAAGGTTTATCAAGGCCCCGCAAGCAATGGGAATACCAACAATTTAACGTAGAGGTTCAAAAAGTTGCCACAGCAACAAGACAACGCCCAAACCCTGTTGCGCTGTGCTGTGCCAATTCCCGTGCGTGGCTACCTCGATTATTTGCCTGTTAAAGGTAGCAATACGGTACCTGTAGCAGGTGGCCGTATTTTAATACCTCTGGGTTCAAGGCAGCTCGTTGGCGTTGTCACCGAAATTCTAGGGTCTACTGCCATCAGCCCAGAGAAGCTGAAGTGCGCCAAAGCTTATCTGGATGACACCGCGCTGATCGATTCAATCGTGCTGGAGCTGCTGGGCTGGACGGCAGATTATTATCAGCATCCCCCGGGAGAAACATTGATTTTGGGCCTGTCGCCCCGAGAGCGGCGCGGTGAGCCCCCAGCAAGCACTCACGAGGATGGTTTTACCCTTACGCTTCGCGGTGAGGGCCTATCGGATGCTGCACTGAGCCGGGCACCTCGCCAGCAAGCCCTGATTGCCGCGTTACGCGCTGGGCCTAAAACTCGCGCAGAGCTCAGGGACAGCGGATTTAAGCCCGATAACCTGCGTGCTCTCATAACCCGATCGCTGATCGAACCGGTGACCATGCTTGCCAACAAAGCTTGGAGCTGCAGAACCCCACTCACTGCCAACACCGAACAAAGCCTCGCGATCACCCACATTAATGCATCACTGGGGGAATTTTCTTGCCATTTATTGGAGGGCGTTACTGGCAGCGGTAAAACTGAAGTTTACTTGCAAGCGATAGCCGCCGCTCTTGCCCGCCAAGAGCAGACCTTAGTCCTGATTCCAGAGATCGGCTTAACCCCCCAGCTAGTGCAACGCTTTAATGAACGGTTTGATGCGCCCATTGTCACGCTGCACTCAGGCCTCGGTACCGCCGAAAGAGATCGCAATTGGCAGGCAGCAAGAAGCGGACAGGCTGCTATTATCATTGGCACCCGCTCTGCCGTTTTTGCACCAATGCTAACGCCGGGTTTAATTATCGTTGATGAAGAGCACGACGTATCGCTGAGCCAACAAGACGGCCTGCGCTATTCGGCCCGTGACGTAGCGGTAAAAAGAGCACAACTCAGTAGCTGCCCCATTGTTTTGGGCTCAGCCACGCCCAGCTTAGAGTCTATGGCAAATGCCACCAATGCTCGTTATCGATGGCACCGGCTAACCCAACGAGCTGCAGGGGCTCGTCCACCCACCAAACACATCGTTGATATTCGCGGCTTGGCGTTACGCGCGGGTCTGTCACCAAAATTGCAATCCAAAATGACTGAGGTACTGTCTCGAGGGGAACAAGTACTGCTCTTTCTAAATCGCAGAGGCTTTGCCCCCACATTGCTATGTCATGACTGCGGATGGACCGCAGAGTGTCAAAACTGCGACGCTCGCCAAACACTGCATAAAAAGCCACCACGGGTGCAATGCCATCATTGTGGGCAGCAAAATCCGCTGCCGAAACGCTGCCCCGAATGCCAAGGGCACCGACTGGTGGCTAGTGGCTTGGGAACTGAACAAACTGAACAGGCGTTAAGGAAGGACTTTCCAAAAATTCCTGTGCATAGAGTCGATAGTGACAGTATGTCTGGGCGCCATGCCATGGCTACATTTACCCAAGCCGTAGAACAAACGGGCGCCTGTATCATGCTGGGCACACAATTACTGGCCAAGGGCCACCATTTTCCCAAAGTTACCTGCGTTGGTATTCTCGATGCCGACTCGCTGTTAATGAGCCCAGATTTCCGAGGTGAGGAGCGCCTGGCACAGCTACTCACCCAAGTGGGAGGCCGAGCGGGCAGAGCGCAACAGCCTGGCGAGGTTATTGTGCAAACTCGACACCCAGAACACCCCATAATGACTGCGGTGTTAGAAAAAAATTGGCGCGCGCTATCGGCACAGCTTTTGTTATCTCGCAAAGCTCAAGGGTTACCTCCGAACGGCGCTCTCGCGGCTTTGCGTTGCGACAGCGCTAATGCCGAGTCTGGGGCAGCATTTCTTCTTGCCATCATGGAGAAATACCGTAGGACAACCCCAAACGCCGCCATTCGTTTAGTGGGCCCACTGTCTGCACCCATGGCTAGGCGTGCGGGGCTTTATCGCAGCCACATCGTTATCACGGGCCCAAAGCGATCGGAGGTGCACGCCAGCGTGAAAATATTGGTAACGCTCGCCTCTGAGCACCGACTCCCCACGGGGCTACGCTGGTTTGTAGACATAGATCCCTCAGAGCCATTATGAGTAATTACGATATCCTGCAAACTTAAGCCCCTGTCAAAAAGGTGTCAGCTCGGGGATAATCCCGCCCGTCTCAGCGTAGTAAGCACGCAAAAATCGTGGAGTAAATGATTATGAAGGAAGCGCTCACTTCGCTTCTGGTTCAGGCTGTTAGTACTTTAATAGCCAAAGGACAGGTACCTGAAGTACCAGACCTTGTTCCCCAGGTTGACCACACAAAAGACGCCAGTCATGGCGATCTTGCCACCAATCTAGCCATGGTGCTGTCGAAAAAGGCCGGTAAAGCGCCCCGAGACCTTGCTGCGGCGATTATCGAGGCACTGCCTCCCAATGACCTCATTTCCAAAACAGAGATCGCGGGCCCCGGCTTCATCAACTTTTTTCTTAACCAGGCCAGCAATGTCGAAGTTATCCGCACCATTCTTAATAGCGGACCCAAATTTGGAACCAGTGATACGGGGGCGGGTCGGCGCGCTCAAGTGGAGTTCGTTTCGGCCAACCCGACCGGTCCCTTGCATGTGGGCCACGGCCGCGGCGCCGCAATTGGAGACTCACTGTCACGCTTGTTAGTGGCCACCGGCTGGTCTGTGCATCGAGAATTTTATTACAACGACGCAGGACAACAGATCGCTAATTTAGCCCGATCTGTACAAGCGCGAGCCCAAGGCCTGACTCCCGAAGACCCAGACTGGCCAGAGGACGGCTATAGGGGCACCTATATTGTTGACCTTGCAACCGCCTATCAAAATAAAATCACCGTTTCCGCCGCTGACCGCACCATCACAGCACTGGGTGATGTCGATAACCTAGCAGCCATCCGCGACTTCGCCGTCGCTTGGCTACGTCGGGAGCAGGACCTCGACTTGAAAGCCTTCGGCGTTCAATTTGATGAATACTTCTTGGAAAGTGCTTTGTATGAAAGTGGTGAAGTCAGGGACACAGTAACGGCACTCGAGCGCGCAGGACACACATACGAAGAAGGCGGTGCGCTTTGGTTAAGAACCAGTGACTTTGGCGATGATAAAGACCGGGTCATGCGTAAAAAAGATGGCGAATATACCTATTTTGTACCCGACGTCGCCTATCACTTTAACAAGTGGCAGCGCGGGTTTGAGCGTGTTATCAACGAGCAAGGCGCAGACCACCACAGCACAATTACTCGGGTTAGAGCAGGACTCCAAGGCCTAGCCAAGGACATCCCAGAGGGCTGGCCCGAATATGTGCTCCATCAGATGGTAACCGTCATGCGAGACGGCGCTGAAGTTAAGTTGTCTAAGCGCGCCGGCAGCTATGTCACATTGCGAGATCTGATTGAATGGGTGGGTAAAGACGCAACGCGCTTTTTTCTGGCCGCTCGATCTGCCTCATCCCAACTCACGTTCGATATAGACCTTGCCCTTGCGCAATCTAATGAAAACCCTGTGTTTTATATTCAGTACGCCCACGCCAGAGTCTGCAGCGTTAAACGTAAAGCCCTCTCCGAAGGATCCGACTGGACACCCGAAGCGGGACTGGACCATCTTGACACACTGACCACCTCTGAAGAGCTTGCGCTAGCACTGCTCTTAGCCAAGTTTCCAGAGGTTGTCGCTAGTGCTGCGCAACGCTTAGAACCCCATGACATCGCCAATTATTTAAGAGAGTTAGCCGCAGCCTTTCATGGTTTGTATAACGCTCATAAGCTCATTGACGAGGACAACAAGAATCAATCCCTAGGACGAATTAGCCTCGCGGAAGCGACACGTCAGGTCATCGCAAACGGGCTAGACTTGTTGGGCGTTTCGGCTCCAGAGAGCATGTAATAGTGGCAACACAACCGCGAAAAAATACTGCGCCCAGAAAACCCGCAACGAGAGGTACTGGGCAACGTGCGGCCAGTAGAAAGGCAACGTCCAACAAGCGTAAGCCCGTGCCTAGTAGTGGTCCGCCCTCACTCACGTTGGCCCATGTTCAGGGATTTGGAGCGGGGATCACCGCGGGTCTTCTACTTGGGGTTATTGGCTTCGCATGGCTAACCAACCAAAGCACTACAGCGGTCACTAACGCCGTTGAAGAATCCCAGGTCGAGGATTTAGCAAATGCTAAACCTCGTTTCGACTTCTATACCGTGCTGCCCTCCCAAACACTGGACCTGACCTCAGACGTCGAACCGCCAGACTTAAACAGCGGAAACAGTGATCTCTACGTTCTACAGGCAGGTTCCTTTAGGGCACAAAAAGACGCAGACCGGCGTCGTGGTGAACTGGTCTTGTTAGGCCTGAATCCCACTATTGAACAAACCACGGGAGATAATGGCGCGTGGTATCGAGTGTATCTAGGCCCCTTCGAAAGCCGCTCAAAAATGGCGCAGGCCCGATCCATCACAGCACAGCAATCAATCGATACTCTGCTGCTACGCAGACCACGTTCGCCCTAAACTGGGAGGAGAAAAGACATGGAACAATTCCACGGGACCACCATTGTATCGGTACGTAGAGACGGTCGGGTAGCGATCGGTGGTGATGGCCAGGTTTCCATGGGCAATACCGTCATGAAAGGTAACGCCAGGAAAGTTAGGCGCCTATATCGAGACAGCGTCATTGCCGGTTTTGCCGGTGGTACGGCCGACGCATTTACCCTCTTTGAGCTTTTTGAAGCGCAGCTGGAAAAATATCAAGGCCAGCTGACACGCGCGGCCGTAGAACTCGCTAAGCTGTGGCGCTCAGAGCGTGCGCTGCGCCGGCTAGAAGCACTCCTAGCGGTCGCAGATCTTGATACGTCGCTCATCATCACTGGTAACGGCGATGTAATTGAACCTGAGAATAGCCTTATCGCCATCGGTTCGGGAGGGCCTTATGCCCAGGCAGCAGCCCATGCCCTCACCGAAAATACGACGCTCTCTGCGGAGGAGATCGTAACCAAAAGCCTCTCCATCGCCGGAGACATATGCGTGTTCACCAATCACAACCAAACCATAGAGACCCTAGCCTGAATCATGTCAAATATGACTCCCCGCGAAATCGTCCACGCGTTGGACCAACATATTATCGGTCAGTCGGAAGCCAAGCGCGCGGTCGCGATAGCCCTGCGTAACCGTTGGCGACGTCAGCAGCTTGAGCCCGATCTGCGCAGCGAAGTTACCCCTAAAAATATTCTGATGATTGGCCCGACCGGCGTCGGCAAAACGGAAATCGCACGCCGCCTCGCCAAGCTGGCGAATGCACCCTTTGTAAAAGTGGAGGCCACTAAGTTCACGGAAGTCGGTTACGTGGGACGCGATGTGGAATCGATGATTCGCGACCTAGTAGAGACCGCCATAACTTTACTGCGAGAGGAAGCACTCGTTAAGGTTAGAACCCGAGCCAAGGATGCCGCAGAGGAACGCTTGCTGGACTTACTGTTACCCCCCGACCGAGACGACAGCAACGCGAGCACGCGACAGCTATTGCGAAAAAAACTTCGCGAGGGCGATTTAAATGATCGTGAGGTAGAGATTGAGGTAAAAAATACGGCGAGCAGCGTGGATATTATGGCGCCCCCGGGCATGGAAGAAATGACTCAGCAGCTACAGGGCATGTTTGCCAACCTCAATAAAGGCGGCAAACCCCGTAAAGCGCCGATTCAAGAGGCGCTAAAGTTATTGGAAGACGAAGAAGCCAGTAAACTTATCGATCCTGACGATTTAAAAGCACAGGCCCTTACCGCCGCCGAACAAACCGGTATTATTTTTATTGATGAAATCGATAAAGTTGCAAAGCGCGGAGAAATGGGCGGCGCCGATGTTTCCCGTGAGGGCGTGCAACGTGACCTGTTGCCCCTTATCGAAGGCTGCTCGGTGACCACCAAACACGGCACAATTAAGACTGACCACATCTTATTTATCGCCTCAGGTGCCTTTCACCTTTCCAAACCTGCAGATTTGATTCCTGAGCTGCAGGGCCGGCTACCTATTCGCGTCGAGCTGGAAGCACTGACAACCGAGGATTTTCGTCGAATCTTGACGGAGCCCAAAGCGGCCTTAACGGCGCAGTATCAAGCGTTACTCGCCACCGAAGGCGTAAAAATTCACTTTACAGATTCGGGGGTTGAGCGAATCGCCGAAATTGCTTGGCAGGTTAACGAGCGCGCTGAAAATATTGGTGCACGCCGGTTGGCCACTGCCATGGAAAGGCTGCTGGAAGAGATATCTTTTAGCGCCTCTGACGCCGGCGTCGGTGAGTCCGAGGTAACAATTGATAGAGATTATGTCGACAGTCAGCTCGGCGAGCTCGCCAGCGACGAAGATCTCTCACGATTTATATTATGAAACCTGATGATCCTGCACACCGCGTTGACCGGATACATTACGCCCGTAACCAGCGAACCCTGGACCTTTCCTTCGATGACGGTCTGACAGGCTCCTTAAGCGCAGAATTTCTCAGAGTGTTTTCGCCATCTGCAGAAGTTCGTGGTCACGGGCCAGGCCAAGAGGTCCTTCAAGCAGGTAAAGCAGGGGTTCAAATTACCGCCATTAACCCGGTGGGGCACTATGCGGTACAACTCGTTTTTGATGATGGCCACGATAGCGGCTTATACAGCTGGAGTTATTTGCACGATTTAATCAGCCGACAAACCCATCTTTGGCGAAATTACATTGCCCGCCTAGATGCTGCTGGCCTTGGACGTGACGCTGATACACAGGTCCTGATGTTTCAGCCCTAATTCAACGCGCCAAGGCGCCTTACGCGACAACGACCCACCTCGGTTACAATAAGCAGATGAGCCCCGCCGGAAACACACTATGACTGACAAAACTAACGCCGAAAGTGGCGAAACCACTCACTTTGGCTTCGAAACGGTCAACAAAAATCAGAAGGAAAGCTTGGTTCGCGGCGTGTTCGATTCTGTGGCCAGCCGCTATGACGTGATGAACGACCTGATGTCTGCGGGCATCCATCGACTTTGGAAGCGCTTTACGATTGAGCTCAGTGCCGTTCGTCCAGGACAGACCGTTCTAGATATTGCCGGTGGCACCGGCGACCTTGCTGCAAAATTTTCCCACCTGGTCGGCGATGACGGCAAAGTGCTACTCGCAGACATCAACGATTCAATGTTGAAAGTGGGACGTGATCGTTTGCTGGACTCTGGTGCTGTCGGAAATTTGCATATGGTGCAATGCGACGCTCAAATGCTGCCCTTTCCCGATGCCTCAATTGACTGCATCACAATCGCCTTTGGACTGCGTAATGTCACTGACAAAGACATGGCACTGCGATCCATGGAGCGAATACTTAAACCCGGCGGTCGTTTACTGGTGCTGGAGTTTTCAAAACCAGTCAATCCAGTACTTGAAAAAATTTATGACACTTATTCATTTCGAATTCTGCCAATGATGGGGCAGCTAATTGCAAATGACGCTGACAGCTACCGCTATCTGGCTGAATCTATTCGCAAACATCCAGACCAAGAGACTTTGTTAGGGATGATGGAAGACGCGGGGCTTGTTAATTGTGAGTACCACAATATGACCGGCGGCATTGTGGCTGTTCATCGGGGTATTAAGGCCTAGCCGTGAATACTGACCATGACCCAGCGGTCATCACAGCAGTTCTCATGGCTGCAGAGGGTGCGATTAATCGTAGCTTAGAGCTAGACCCCGCCAGTGCTCGCGACTTAGCTGACCTAAGCGGTACCGTATTAGCCGTTGAGTGCTGGGCTCCGGCGCTTGAAGTGTTTGCCATTGTTGAAGCCGATGGTCGACTTCATCTGACCTCCTACTCCGAACAACCTTGCAACGTTCGCGTAAGAGGAGGGTTAAGCGATTTTTTAACGCTGGCGACCGCTGAAGATCCGGCCGTCACGTTAATTAACAGCGACTTAGAAATTATTGGTAACAGTGCTCCGCTGATCGCACTGCAAACGATAGTCGCTAAAATGCAACCCGACTGGGAGGCACCCCTCGTCGAGGTTCTCGGTGATGTAGCAGGGCACCAACTGGCTAATCTACTCAGACAGATTTTTCGCTGGGGGCAGACCAGCAGTCAGAGTTTGCGACGGCAATTATCTGAGTTCATTCTCGAGGAGGGTCGATTATCACCCCCCGCAGCTGAACTCGAATATTTTTATCAGGAAATTGACACACTCGTTCTAAAGGTGGACCGGCTTGAATCGCGTTTAAAGCGTCTGGCGCATCGTGTGGATAGTCAAATTCAATGATCAGACGCGTCCTTACAGTCTGGGGTGTTATTCGAAAACAGCACCTGTACGAGCTTGCGCCGGCTCATCGCCAAACGAAGATGGGCCGTTTGATTTTTCAGTCGCCCGGCGATGCACCGACAGAAAACCGCGGGCAAAGGCTGCGAGTCGCTTTAGAAATGCTGGGGCCCATCTTCATAAAATTTGGTCAGCTGCTCTCGACGCGACGAGATCTGCTACCCGACGACATCGCCGATGAACTGGCACAACTTCAAGATAACGTCCCTCCCTTTGCTTCAGAAGACGCTATTTCTTGTATCGAAGCAGCTTTCGGTGGGTCTATCAGTGATCATTTTGCAAGTTTTGACCAAACTCCCCTGGCCGCCGCATCGGTGGCCCAGGTTCACGCCGCGACATTACCCACAGGTGAGGCCGTTGTTGTTAAAGTCTTGCGCCCCGAGATTGAGAGCGTCATCCAGAAAGACCTCAAGCTGATTCGGGCTCTTGCTTGGACAGTAGAGCGTTTATTTAAAGAAGGGCAGCGACTGAAGCCCCAAGAGGTCGCTGCAGATTATCAGCGAACCCTGCTCAATGAACTTGATCTTCGCCGTGAGGCCGGCAATGCCTCGCAATTACGCCGTAACTTCTCTGACAGTGGCCTTGTTTACGTACCGGAAGTTCACTGGGCACTCAATGCCGAAAAGGTCATGGTCAGTGAGCGCATTTATGGTATTCCTGTTACCGACGTTGAAGCGCTAAACCAGCAGGGCGTGGATATGAAAATCCTCGCTGAACGCGGCGTAGAAATATTTTTTACACAGGTCTTTCGTGACAGTTTTTTTCACGCTGACATGCACCCCGGAAATATTTTTGTCGATGCAACAGATCCACTTAACCCATCCTATTTAGCGATCGACTGCGCCATCGTGGGCCAGCTCGATGAGCATGACCTGTACTACCTCGCGCGGAACCTGCTCGCCATTTTTCAGCAAGACTACCGGTTAGTTGCAAAGCTTCACGTGGAATGCGGATGGGTGCCCGCTGAGACATCGATCGCTGAATTTGAGTCGGCTATGCGAACGCTATGCGAGCCGATTTTTGAGCGGCCCCTTGCAGATATTTCTTTCGGACATATGTTAATCAGCCTTTTTCGCACGGCAGGTCAGTTTGAAATGCCGATCCAGCCCCAGCTGGTGCTACTGCAGAAAACCCTTCTCAATATTGAAGGATTGGGTCGTCAGCTCTATCCAGACCTAAATTTGTGGGACACCGCCAAGCCGTTTTTGGAACGCTGGCTGGCAGATCGCTACGCGCCCCAAAGCGTGCTGCGACGCCTGCAGAAAGAAGCTCCCTTTTGGCTAGAGACGCTACCTCGATTACCTGATCTTATTATCAAAAATCTACAAGAGGCCCCACCGCAACCACCGAAAAGCAGTGCCTTCAGTATCAAGGCGCTGGTATTAACAGCCATGGGACTAGGCCTGGTCACCATGGGTAGTGGCGCGCTGGATCAGCCAATTATTTTCATCACGGGCGCTGGCTTGTTAGTGCTCGCCAGTTTTTCACACAAGCATCGATAGATCAGTCTGGCATACTGCACTCATGACATTAGAAATTGACACAATGAAACCTCGCTGGAATGCCCAGGGCTTAATACCCGCGGTCGCCCAAGACGCAACAAGTGGCGAGGTCCTCATGCTGGCCTGGATGAATGAAGAAGCGCTCCAGCTGACTTTGACCGAAGGTCGAGCAGTTTATTGGTCTCGATCCCGAGCCGAATTGTGGCGAAAAGGAGAAACCTCAGGACACATTCAACGTTTAGTTGATATTAAGCTCGATTGTGACGGTGATACCCTGCTAATGAAGGTTGAGCAGACCGGAGCAGCTTGTCACACAGGGCGCTATAGCTGCTTTTTTTATGACTATGAGGGCGATACGTGGGTAGCAAAGGGCGAGACTCCATGAGCGACGTACTCGCAGCATTGCAGGAAACACTTGAAGCGCGTAAGTCTGACGGCGCCGAAAATTCGTATGTTGCAAGCCTGTATGCACAAGGGCTCAACAAAATTCTGGAGAAAGTGGGTGAAGAGGCCACTGAAACTGTCCTCGCGGCCAAGGATTATGACGGCACCGATGCCGCGCGATCGGCGGTCATCGCTGAGACAGCAGACCTCTGGTTTCACTCTCTGGTAATGCTGGCACACCTAGATCTTCGGTACGACGAAGTTCTCGATACACTGGGCAATCGCATTGGCACCTCAGGCATTGAGGAAAAAGCCGCGAGAGCTAAAAAATAATCCGCAAACACGTCGCGCGGGTAAATCAACAACAGGAGATCAACTCATGGGACTTGGTGGAATTAGCATTTGGCAGTTACTCATCATACTGGCGATTGTTGTCATGTTGTTTGGCACGTCGCGGCTCAAAAATATCGGTAGCGATCTGGGAAGTGCAATTAAAGGCTTTAAAAGTAGCGTCAAGGACGAAGGCGGCAAAGATTCGGTGACCAGCGAGCGGCAAGAAGCCGAAGCGGACACCAAGGATTCGACGCCGTCTTAAACCTGACCAGCACATTTAGGTAGCAATCGCGGTGTTTGATATCGGATTCTTCGAACTGCTGTTAATCAGCATTGTCGGGCTATTGGTTTTTGGGCCCGAGCAATTTCTGGACGCCGTTCGTACAACCTTGCACTGGGTTAAAAAATTTCGCCGCAGTGTTGATGACGTTCGCCTTGAAGTGCAGCGAGAGCTCCATAACGATGAAATTCTGAAGCAGCTAAAAGACAGTGCCTCAGAGCTAGAACATGAAATTCGTGATGTCGCGGCACCCGTGACGCAAAAAATCTCGGCCCTAGAGCAAGAAGTGCGGGCGCAGAGCAGCATGGCAACGAACACTGAGATTGCTGAAGATAAGCCCGTGGAATCAAAAGTAGAACAGCCTTGAGTAAAGTACCAGACGCGACGGAGACCGAATCTCAGGGCGATACGATGCAGCCCCTTGTGGCGCATCTCGTTGAACTACGCGATCGCCTGTTAAGAGCGGTGCTTGCGATTCTTGTGGCCTTTATTGGCCTCTTTCCTTTCGCTAATGAGATTTACACCTTTGTCTCTGAACCCCTGAGGGAATTGCTTCCAGAGGGGTCCAGCATGATTGCGACAGAGGTCGCCTCGCCATTCCTAACCCCATTTAAGCTGACATTAGTTGTCGCGATCTTTGCCGCTATCCCCTACATTTTATTTCAGGTTTGGGCCTTCGTTGCACCGGGCATGTACCGCAAAGAGAAGCGCATTGCCTTCCCCTTACTGGCTTCGAGTGTGTTGCTATTTTATGCTGGTGCCGCTTTCGCTTATTTCGTGGTTTTCCCACTCATATTTGCTTTTTTCACCAGCGTGGGCCCCAGCGATATAACGGTGATGACCGATATCAATCGTTATCTCGATTTTGTGCTCAAGTTATTTTTTGCGTTTGGTATCGCCTTTGAAATTCCTATAGCAGCCATTATTTTAATATTGACGGGGGCCACCACTCCCGAGAAACTTGCTAAGAAGCGTCCTTGGATTATTGTAGGTTGCTTCATAGCAGGCATGCTGCTGACACCGCCCGATGTCATTTCCCAGTCACTGTTAGCACTACCCATGTGGCTACTCTTTGAACTGGGCATCGTGTTTGGCCGCCTGCTGCAGCGACGATCCTCGCAATCAGGGGCCTCGTGAAGATAAGCGCGGTTCTATATAGGATAACGTCGATGGTCTGCCTGAAGGCAGACAAGGGCCGCATTCAATCTGAGGGGTAGTTATGATGAAAATTTTCTACCAATGCCTGATGTTAAAGGTGCTCCTACTAGGAGCGCTGGGTGCTCACGCTCAAAATCCCGCAAGTGAAGCAACGCTACAGCAGGCTTCAGCACTATCCGTCTACCAATCTGAACAACAGTTAGAGCAGTTGAGTAAGGAAACCAATGAGCGAAAGCTATCTCCAGCGGCTGCTCGAACACCACTAGACACTATTCTGGGTTTTCGAAAATATTTACGTGCCGGGGATTTTGCTGTTGCAGCCCAATACCTTGATTTGCGTTATGTTCCGGAAGAAATTGCGGCCATCGAGCCAAAAAATCTCGCCCAAGCATTGGCCTTTGTCTGGACAAAGCAAAATGTATTAGACATCAGCATATTAAGCGACAGCCCCCAAGGACACCTCGATGATGACCTTCCCAGCTATCGTGACCAGGTAGGCGAGGTTCAGCTGAGCGAGACAGTGGTGCCCATTTTACTTCAACGCATCCCCGATAAACAAAGTGACTATGTCTGGCGTATTTCAAATGCCACAGTAGTGCTAATCCCCGACATGTGGGAAGAGCATGGCTACTCCCAATGGGCCATATGGCTATCTCAAACGTTGCCTCCATTTACGCTTCTGGGCATGACCAACTGGCAGGCATTTTCAATGCTGCTCGCTCTGGGATTATTTTGGGTTATTTCAGGTCTAATCGCGCGCATTATGGCCTGGCTTTCCCTGCGTATCCCCAACAAATTCCCCCTCGCAATCACGCATTTTTGGGCACTCCCGATGCGCATAATTATTTATGTCGCACTGCTGCGAATCGCCATGGAGCAGTTGGGTCTGTCGATAACAGCGCGGGTATACCTACAAAGCTCACCCCTTGAGTATCTGGCAGTGACCGTATTTATTGTGGCGCTGCTTTCTTTGTGGCGCGATTATAAATTTAGGCAGCTTGAGAGCTCTGGTGAACTGCATTTAACCGCACTGCTGCGGCCGCTTGTTTTAATGGTAAAGATTATTGTGGTTGTCGTGGCGATGCTGGCGTGGGCTAAAAACGCTGGATTTAACATCTCGACATTGATTGCAGGCTTAGGCGTTGGCTCACTGGCAATAGCCTTGGCGGCCCAGCGCACTATGGAGAACATCATTGGTGCGGTCACAATTTATGCCGCTCGACCTATACGCCCCGGAGATTTTTGTCGCTTTGGTGATCTTAGGGGCACGGTTGAAGAAATTGGGTTGCGGTCGGTGACGGTGAGAACCCTTGATAGGACCCGAGTTTTTATTCCCAACGCAAAATTTGCTGCCGATCAGGTTGAGAATATATCGGTGCGGGATCGCATCCGATTTTTGAAGTATCTTCAATTGCAGATGCCAACGTCGGAACAGCTTCGGGTCATTCTTGGCGAGCTACGCGAGATGTTATCTGCACATCCCAAGGTGCAGCCAGGGACTATTTCAGTGAGGCTCGTAGATATTGAGGCTGCCACTGCAGTATTCAAGGTTGATGCCGGTGTTATGACTGCAGACTATCAGACGTATCTTGCCATCGCCGAAGACCTAAACCTCCGAATCATCGAAATCGTGCACGACAATGGCGCCATCTTTTCAGGTCCAGGCCAAGTCTTACAGGTTCGCGACTTTCATAAAGCGAGTGACGAAACGATGTCAGAAGTCACAGCCAAACTTGATGACTGGCGGGCTAATGAACAGCTGCCATTCCCAGATCTGTCAGAAGAGCGAAAGGCTGAAGTCGAAGCGAGCCTAATCTATCCCCCTACCGGCTCACCCAAGCAATGAGTGATGACCCGAGTAAACCTCAGGAAGCTTCTGAGGGGGTTGGCACGGCTGGATTTACTCCGCTGCGTGGCCTTTTAGGACTTCTGTGGCGACACAAGTTGCGGCTGGTTGCTGCAAGTCTGGCCTTGATTTTGACCTCAATGTTGCAGCTGTCGCTGGGTTACGGTTTGCAGCTATTAATTGATGATGGTTTTGCTGGAGGTGACCCTGAGGGTTTACGAAAGGCGGTGATTTTTATCGTCGCCGTGGGCGCCGCAATGGCGATAGGCGCCATGGTCCGCTTTTACCTGGTCTCCTGGCTGGGAGAACGTGTCAGTGCCGACCTGCGCAGTGCGGTGTTTTCTAACCTCGTGGGGCTTCACCCTAGCTATTTTGAGTCCAATCAATCGGGTGAAATTATGTCCCGACTGACAACCGACACCACACTCTTACAGACACTTATTGGCTCCTCGGTAAGCTTAGCCGCGCGAAATAGCTTGTCCCTCGTGGGTGCATTAGTGCTCATGCTGATCACCAATTTAAAGCTAAGCCTCATCATTCTCGTTGGCGTTCCGCTCACCTTGCTACCTATCTTGTTTTTTGGCCGCCGAGTTCGCAACTTGTCGAATAAGAGCCAACAAACCATTGCCGAGGTGGGAAGTCACGCGGGGGAAATCCTGCAATCGATCAAGATAGTGCAAAGCTATAATAGAGAGGCAATGGAGCAGACCGCCTTCGATCGTGACGTCACCGTAGCGTTTGATGTCGCTCGAGCAAGAATCCGCCAGCGTGCTCTTCTCACAGGCTTCGCAATTTTACTCTTAGTCGCCGCTATGGCGGGCATGATGTGGAGTGGCGGACAAGACGTCATTTCAGGGCGTATGTCCGGTGGCGAGATGGGCGCCTTCGTTTTCTATGCCGTCATGTTAGGCGCAGCTTTTGCAACATTGTCAGAGGTTTGGGGGGATCTGCAGCGCGCCGCCGGGGCGGCAGAGCGGCTTATGGAGTTGCTTAACGAAACCAGTGTCATCGTTGACAGTGGCACTGAACATCCCGACGTACGTTCATCAATTACGTTTAAGCAGGTGACATTTTCCTACCCCAGCCGACCTGATCAACCCGCGCTAACTGATTTTGAGCTATCAATACCACCGGGAAAGTCTCTGGCCCTAGTCGGACAATCGGGGGCAGGAAAATCAACGCTCTTTGAACTGCTGCAGCGCTTTTATGATCCACAGCAGGGCTCAATCAGCTACGGCACGCACGACCTGCGCCAAATTCCCCTTGCGGCTTGGCGCGAGCGTGCCGCTTTAGTCCCTCAAAGTCCTGTGCTTTTCAGCGGTAGTGTTCGATACAACATTGCTTACGGCAAGCCGGATGCGACCGACGCTGAGATTCAGTCAGCGGCACAAACAGCTTATGCTCACGACTTTATCTCACAATTACCCGAAGGCTATGACAGTCCACTCGGTGCACAAGGTGTTCGACTATCGGGTGGGCAACGCCAGCGAATTGCTATCGCAAGAGCCGTTTTGAAGAATCCCGAAATTTTGTTACTCGATGAAGCCACCAGCGCACTGGACACAGAGAGCGAATATTATGTTCAACAGGCCCTGTCGGAAATCATGCATGACAGGACGACGATTATTATCGCCCACCGACTTTCGACCATTATCAATGCCGACAAAATTGCTGTGATAGATCAGGGACGCGTGGTGGCGACAGGTACTCACAACGAGCTTCTGGCAACGTCGGCGCTGTATGCCCGGCTGGCTAGCCTGCAGTTTGATCAGGAAAGCAGCTAACACCATTCTCCCCGGATACTGCTCAGACAATGCCCCCAGAACCCGCTTATCGCTGCAACTGTGTTGCGGGAGCGGAGCAACAAGCATGCAAAAAAAAGCCCGCTGATTTGCGGGCTTTTTTTGGGCCGAGTCTTTTTTGGTTTAGCTGCTGAGCTCGGAAACCAACTTACCCAAACTTTCTTTCGCGTCACCAAACAGCATGCGTGTGTTCTCTTTGTAGAACAGGGGGTTCTCAATGCCCGCAAAACCCGAAGCCATAGAGCGCTTCAACACGAAGACCGTACGTGCGTCAGCAACATTGATGACCGGCATACCGTAAATAGGTGAAGACTCCACCTCTCTTGCAGCGGGGTTCACAACGTCGTTAGCGCCGATCACAATCGCCACATCTACTGAATCCATCCTGGGATTCACTTCGTCCATTTCTAGAAGCTGGTCGTAAGGCACATCCGCCTCCGCCAACAATACGTTCATGTGCCCCGGCATACGTCCAGCGACCGGGTGAATGCCAAACACCACCTCTGCCCCGTTGGCCTCCAACAGGTTTGAAAGCTCCTTAACAACGTGCTGTGCCTGGGCCACCGCCATACCATAACCCGGAACAATCGCCACACTGCTGGCTGCTTCAAGTATGTAGTAGGCATCGTCAGCACTGATCGGCTTAATTTCGCCCTCAATCTCGGTGACTTCGTTGGAAACGCTGGCGAAGCCGGAAAACAGCACGTTTGAAAGCGAGCGGTTCATCGCTTTACACATGATCTGGGTCAAGATGATTCCAGACGCACCGACCAAGGATCCGGCCACAATAAGCACGTTGTTATCAATTGCGAAGCCTGCGGCACAGGCCGCCAAGCCTGAATAGGAGTTAAGCAGTGAAATGACTACCGGCATGTCTGCACCACCGATGGGAATGACCACCATAATGCCAAACACCAGTGCCAATCCGATCACGGCGTAGAGGTATGTAGTATTCGTCGGCTCCATTACGAACAGAGTTGCCCCTGCGACGATACCCAGCACCACTAAAGAGTTAACAATTTGCTGTCCACGGAAAACGATCTGGCCGCTACCCAGCTTTTCGCTCAATTTGCCGTAGGCAATAAGCGAGCCCGTCAAGGTAACGCCACCAATCAGGATAGACAGAACGATAGTTATCAGCGTAAAAGTTGCTGAATCGGGGGACAAGGCCGCCCAACCCACTAGCAGCGATGCAGAACCACCTAAGCCGTTGAAGAGTGCAACCATCTCTGGCATTGATGTCATGGCAACCGAGCGCGCGACGACAGCGCCAATCAGACCGCCCACCACCATACCGCCAGCGATGTATGTGTAATCAACAATACCCTGATCGAGAAGCGCCACAACAATGGCCACCAACATACCCGCAGCAGAAACCATGTTGCCCCTGCGCGCCGTTGCCGGAGACCCCAACATTTTCAGACCAAAAATAAACAGGCCGGAAGCAACAACGTACCCTAACCCCGTCACAAGCGAAGTATCCATGATCAATTCTCCCGCTTCTTAAAGAAGCCCAACATGCGGTCGGTCACTAAATAACCACCCACCACGTTAATGCTTGCTAAGGCTACGGCACCGGCACCCAGCCACTGTGCGAGGTCACCCTCACCGCTACCGGCTAACGCGACAGCACCGACAGCCGTGATGCCCGAGACAGCGTTGGCTCCGGACATGAGGGGTGTGTGTAATGTTGCAGGAACTTTATTGATCAGCTCAAAGCCTAAAAAAACCGAGAGCATGAGGATAAACAGAAGATATTCGGCACCGTTCATGATCAGCTGGCTCCTTCAAGGATATCTTTAATAGTAGGGTGAACAACTGCACCACCGTGAGTAATAACACAGCCCGGGAGAATGTCATTTTCCATGTCCAAAACGAACGCTTTGGCCTCTTCGTCCCAGGTGTCTTCCACTAAATTGAACATATTGCTGGCATACATTTGGGTTGCGTCTCGTGCCACCAAGTTTGCTAAATTGCCGGTACCAACAATCGTGACACCACCAACATCTACGACCTCATCGGGCACCGAGCCTTCAACGTTACCGCCAGTTTCCGCCGCCATATCAACGACAACCGATCCCGGGGCCATCCCAGCAACCATATCCGCAGTGACAAGAACCGGCGGTTTACGACCGAAAACCTGTGCTGTGGTAATCACCACATCTGAATCGGCAATGACTGCCTTTTGGGCCTGTCGCTGAATTTCTACTTGCTCTGGGGTGAGCTCGCGGGCATAGCCATCGGCAGTTTGTCCGGTATCACCGAGATCAATTTCAAGAAATTTCCCACCCAAAGACTGAACCTGCTCCGCAACGACTGGACGGGTATCAAAAGCGGTAACCCTAGCACCCAAGCGTTTAGCGGTTGCTATGGCCTGCAAACCCGCCACCCCGGCGCCGATAATAAAGACTTTCGAAGGCTTCAAAGTTCCCGCTGGCGTCATCATCATTGGAAAAATTCTCGGGAGACGTGTTGCAGCGAGCATTACCGCCATGTAGCCCGCTAAGTTGGCCTGAGAGCTCAGCGCATCCATCTTTTGCGAACGCGTTGACCGAGGAATCATTTCCATGCTGACCGCAGTAATGCTTTTAGCTGCAAACTCACGGATCAACTCGTGCTCGTTGAAGGGATCTAAGTAAGAAACATGAATGCATCCGGCCTTGAGCTTCGCGACCTCCTCAAGTTCCGGCTTGCGCAGGCGCAAAACCATGTCGGCGCTACCAAGGAGGGCATCGCGGTCGGTAACCACTGATGCGCCTTCAGCTGCGTAAGCTTCGTCGCTGAAGCCAGCGCCAGCACCGGCTCCAGCTTCTATCGCTAGATCGGCTCCAAGTCGAACCAGTTTTTTTACGGTTTCCGGAGTGACAGACGCACGGTTTTCACCGGGGTGCGTCTCACGGGGTATCGCTAGTCGCATAGTGTCTTAACCTAATATTTTTTATGTTTGAGGCGCGGGAGTGTACACAATGTGAATATTCACGTCCCGTGAAAGTTAGGCGCACTGAATTCGGGACCTATGCCCGAGTACATCTTCAGCCGGCGCGAAGTTTAAGAAACGGATTAAGCCAACGATGCTGCCAGCTGGTAAATCGCAAAGGGGCGTCCAGCACGGTCAAACAGATACAGTCCTCGCCATCGAGAGCAACCGGTGCGTGGGTATCATCGCTGGATCGAAAAATGAAATCTCCGGGATGGTAGCTGTCTCTACCGTCGCTAAACCCGCCCTCCAACACCAGCGTCATTTCATTGCCGCCATGGGTATGCTCTGGAATACGGCCACCCGCCGCGATTCGCAGCAATGCAAACTCGTGTTGCATGTCGCCCGTCGACAGGTAACTGACGCTCAAAGCGCGAGTCACGCGCTTCCACACCAGCTGGCCGAAATCTTTGTTTATAAGCCTTTCTAGTAAGCCAGGTATCTCTGATGCTTCGGTCTGACCGCTGTAGGCCAGGGGGGCAGGATCCTCAAGACGTGCTAGTACGGTGTCTAGCAGCGCCTCTGAAACCGGAACAGGCTCAAGACGCTCCAACATGGTACCGCCCACTGTCTGAAGCTGATCATAAGTACGGCGACATCGGTCGCAGTACGATAAATGCGCAGAGATACAAGCGGCCTGCGCTATCGGCAGACTGCCTGCCGCGTATTCCATTAAAAGGTCGTTAGAAGGGTGATGTTTTGCCATAAATGAACTGCCTTTGCTACTCGGGCTTTTGGCTGCCCGAATACCTACTGATTGTTTCAGAGTCCTACGTCTCAGCTCTGCAATCGGTTTACTGCCTGTCCATTTGTACCTGTAGTTTTTGTATAGCGAGCCTCACGCGAGACTTCACAGTACCCAAAGGCAAGTCAAGCTCGGCCGCCGCCTCTGAGTGCGACTTGCCCTCCATATAGACCTTGGCCAAGATTTGCGCCTGATCTGGAGGTAGCTGCCCCATCAAATCTTTGATGCGATCAGAACCACGACGAGTGTGCAGGACAGTGAAGGGCTCTTCACCTTCAAGTTCAATGTTTAGGTCGTCTGCAGCCAACGGCGTGTCAAACTTCTGCAATCGACGAAACATGTCTGTTCGACAATTTCGAGCAATGGTGTAGATCCACGTGCTGGCCGCGGCTTTTTCTGGGTTGAAACCACTCGCTTTTTGCCAAACCTTTAGCATCACCTCTTGAACCAGCTCATCGGCATGGGCAGCAGACAGGCTCGATCCGGCCAACGCAAACGCTTTGATCAGGGGGGCAAAATGCCTGAAAAATCGGGTAAACGATGCGCGATCGTTGCTATTACCGATTAACACCAAGCACTCGCTCCACTCATCGGTACGCCGCCCAGTAGGCACAGCCCACTTGCCGGAGTTACGTCCCGAGTCTGACTCGTCACCGCTTTTGTTTTCAACCATACCGCACCCTAAAACCTATAGACGTCCGTAGATCAGCATACACGAAGCTGTCACCATCACAACCACGCTGATCCGCAGCCCTACTGACCACGTAGGGTAATAACCAGAAAATAAACCATTGCAGGTGGCACGCGGGTGAAGGTTGCAATAATCGGGTCGGGCATTTCCGGCTTGGGCTGCGCCAACCGGCTAGCAGCCCTCAGACACAACGTGGCTGTTTTTGAAGCAGCAGATCGTATAGGCGGACACACCGCTACGTATGATGTGAAGCTTGGCGCTCGCCGTTATGCCATTGACACCGGCTTTATCGTCTATAACGACCACACTTATCCCAATTTTATTGAGCTCTTAGAGAGCCTAGGCGTAGCCACCCGAGCTACAGCCATGGGTTTTTCTGTGTCAGATGATTCAACCGGCTTGGAATATGCCGGAAACAATCTCAACGCGTTGTTTGCACAGCGGCGAAACCTGCTCTCGCCACGATTTTTGGCCATGGTGAGAGATATTTTACGCTTCAACAAAGAATCGGTCGCCGATTTGGATGCGGGTAATTTAGCGACTGGGGAAACCCTGGGCTCCTATCTTGAAAGACGACGTTACAGCGAAGCCTTTTGTCAAGATTACCTGTTGGCCATGACTTCGGCGATCTGGTCAGCTGACTTTTCTGATGCTAGAGATTTTCCAGTAGAGTTCTTCATCCGGTTTTTTCGAAATCATGGCTTGCTACAGGTTGCCAACCGCCCTCAATGGCGGGTTATAGAAGGCGGAAGCCGAGAATACATTCCACCGCTAACCTGTGGTTTTGAGGACAGAATTTTTTTGAACCACCCGGTTCAGCGGGTGGAGCGTTTACCCGGCAGGGGCGTACAGCTTTGCTTTAAAGACGGTACTAAACGCCAATTCGATCAGGTAGTGATCGCCACCCATTCTGACCAGGCGCTCGCCATGCTAGCTGAGCCCTCCGCGAAAGAAAAAGCGATCCTCGGGGCTATTCCCTACCGTGACAACGATGTTGTCTTGCACACAGACGATCGAGTGCTGCCCCGCAATCGTAGGACATGGTCGAGCTGGAACTACCGTATGCGACCAGGCAACGACCGTGCAGTGGTGACTTACAACATGAATATTCTTCAAGGGATTCAAGCGCCTGAGACATTCTGCGTCACACTAAACGACACCGATTCTATTAACCCCGCACGAATCCTAGGCCGATTCAACTACGCTCACCCCCAATTCACCGTAGCTGGCGTAGAAGCTCAAGGTCGCTGGGAAGAGATTAACGGCGTCAACAACACCTGGTTTTGCGGAGCTTATTGGAGAAATGGTTTTCACGAAGACGGTCTCGTGAGCGGCCTGAGAGTTGCAGAAGCCTTGGCTGAGACGGACTCAATGGCCGCATGATTTCAAAGCTATACCGCGGCACATTATTTCATTGCCGCCACAGCCCGCGGTCACACCGATTTTCTTATAAAGTCTTCATGCCTTTTGTACAGCTAGACGCTTTACCGCATTTAACCGACAACATTCCTTTCTGGTCTGCACGACGCTGGGCACCCGCCGCGTTTCGGCGTGCTGACTTCCTCGGAGATAGCCAAACCTCGCTAGTTGATGCGGTCAAGAGCTGTATCGAAAAACAGTGTGGGGCACAGTCACTAGGCCCCATTTACTTATTAGCAAACTGGCGCTACTTTGGTATTCAGGCCAACCCTATCGCCTGCTACTTTTGCTACGCCCCCGATGGCCAAACGCTGAAATATATAGTCGCTGAGGTGACCAATACCCCTTGGGATGAGCGTCAAAGTTATGTTATCCCGGTGACGGATTCTCAGGGTAAAGTACACACCGAATTTCAAAAGACCTTGCATGTCTCTCCATTCAACCCCATGAATATGAAGTATCGATGGTCAAGCAGTGCCCCGGCGGAGCAACTGGCCATTAAGCTGAGCGCGTTTGAGGGAAGCGAAAAGGTTTTTGATGCCACTCTTTCTTTAGAGGCTCATCCGTTTACAGCGACCCACCTGAACCGGGCTATTTGGGGGCTGCCATTTATGACACTAAAGGTCATTGCCGCTATTTATTGGCAGGCACTGAAACTTTGGTTAAAAGGGGTGCCATTTCATCCTCATCCGAACCGAGGATAGCTCCGTAATTTCGCTAAAAAGAAACACCGAGGTTATAACGAATGCCTGAATCAAGTGTCCGAAACATTGTGAAGCTGCCCACACTGAGCAGAGCTGTGCAGCCGAAAATGGCCAGAGAGCTTCTTTTACGGCTATTTCGAAATATTCGTGTGGGCACACTGACACTCCGTGACGGGGACGAGGTGTTTACCCTAGGAGACGACGAGCGCCCCGAATCACCCCATGCGCACGTTGATATTCATGATGGCCGGACTTACTGGCGCATCCTTACTGGCGGAACAATCGCTTCAGGCGAAGCCTACATAGACGGAGAGTGGAGTAGTCGGGATCTCACCGAGGTCACTCGCTTGTTCAGTGCCAACATGGAAACCATGATGGCAATGAAAGATAAGCAAAGCTGGATCATGCAGTTAGGCCTAAAACTCGCTCACTTTGGTCGGCGCAATACAGAAACAGGCTCAAAGGCAAATATTGCCGCACACTATGATTTAGGAAACAGTTTTTTCGAACTATTCCTCGACCCTACCATGATGTATTCATCAGCTGCCTACCCCAGTGCGTCAGCGACCCTCGATGAAGCGGCAGTTCACAAGCTCGAACTCATTTGCCAATCGCTGGAGCTAAAACCGGAGGATGAATTGATCGAGATCGGCACGGGCTGGGGAGGTATGGCGATGTATGCTGCCCGTAACTACGGTTGTAACGTCACTACAACTACAATTTCTCAAGAACAATATGAGCATACGCTGAAGGTCGTTAAAGCTGAGGGGCTGGAAAATCAAATCACCGTGCTTTGTCAGGACTACCGCCAATTGGAGGGTACCTTCGATAAACTTGTGTCAATTGAAATGATAGAAGCGGTGGGACATGAGTTTTATGAGAGCTACTTCCGCTGTGTCAGCAAACTGCTAAAGCCCACAGGCAAAGCGGTCATTCAAGCGATTACTATTCCCGACCAGCGCTACGATTTTGCCCGGCAGTCGGTTGACTACATCAAGCGCTATATTTTCCCCGGGGGCTGTCTACCATCCCTGCGAGTCATTAGTGAAAATCTCGCTAAACATACAGATCTGCAGATTACCCAGCTACGGGACATTACCCTAGACTACGCACGCACCCTCGAAGCGTGGCACCATAGCTTCTTGGAACAGACTGAAAGAGTGAAAGAAATGGGCTTTGATGATCGGTTTATCCGGATGTGGCGCTTTTATCTTAGCTACTGCGAAGGCGGGTTTCGCGAAAGAATTATTGGAACCTTTCAGATAACCATGGCAAAACCCGGCTACCGTCCGGAGTAGACCATGCTACTTTCCCTCGTACCCATTATCCTACTCGTGGGTATGCTCGCAGGCGCAGTACAGCTGTTTGGTTCTGATGCGTCCTACGGCCCCAATCAGATTGTTCTTGTTGTTGCCACTGGGATCGCAGCGCTCGTAGGACTGCGCCGTGGGCTTAGCTGGCCGGACATTCAAAAAGCCCTGACCGATGGCATTCAGGTTGGCCTTGGCCCCATCCTTATTTTACTTGCCGTGGGCGCATTAATCGGCAGCTGGATTTTGGCCGGCACAGTACCGGCAATGATTTATCACGGCGTCGCCTTGCTTGACCCCGCGCTATTTTATGCCGCGTCTGCAGTGATCTGTGCGCTGGCATCTATAAGTATTGGTAGCTCTTGGACGGTGGCCGGCACTCTAGGCATAGGGCTAGTTGGCATCGCAGAAAGCTTCGGCCTCTCATCGGCAATGACCGCTGGCGCAATTATTTCCGGCGCCTATTTTGGCGATAAACTGTCGCCGCTATCCGACACTACTAATCTTGCAGCGGCTTGTGCCGGTGTTGATTTGTTTCAGCATATCCGTCACATGCTTTGGACAACCGTACCAGCGTTTGCTGTTGCTTTGGTCTTCTTCCTACTCATGAACAGTGAGCAGGCGACTCGCCCACCTGAGGATATTGCCCAACTTCGCACAGCGCTTGCAGCCGAGTTCGATGTTGCCTGGTACAGCCTTTTACCATTGGCCGGCATGCTGTTACTTATCTTCCTAAGGGTGCCAGCATACCCCGCCATTTTACTCTCTACCGCGATCGGTATTGTTTTTGCACTTCTGGTGCAGCCCGATGCGGTTCGACGTTTCGGTGAAAGCCTAGACAGTAATGGACCCGCCCCCATTTTAAGGGGGTTGTGGACTGTCCTATTCGCCGGTTATACCGGCAACAGTGCGGATCCATCCCTTAATGAACTGCTCAGCAAGGGTGGTATGGCGAGCATGCTCAATACGGTGTGGCTAATTGTCACCGCGCTATCTTTTGGCGGTGTTCTAGAGCGCACAGGTATTCTGGCGCACCTACTAGAGGCGGCGCTCAAGAGGGTACGGAGCACAGGTGATTTGGTATTGGCCACGGTGACAGGAGGTGTTGTCACCAACATTCTGGCCGCCGATCAATTTCTGGCTATCGCCCTACCGGGACGAATGTTTACCGTAGCCTTCGACGAGCGGAAATTGAGCCGACTAAACCTTTCGAGGTCCCTTGAAGATTCGGCCACGCTAACTTCCGTGCTTATTCCCTGGAACACCTGTGGCGCTTATATGAGTGCCACCTTAGGGGTTATGACCCTCGAATACTTGCCCTTTGCCGTTTTCAATTATGTGTGCCCATTAATAGCGATCGTCCTGGGATACCTTATGATTGCGCAAAAACCTGCCGATAACGTCGCGCCGGCATGATGACCCTCGACTGGGACCATCCCAACCCTCATATCTGTTCGGTGACAGTCACTCCCGCGGATATCGATGCGTTGTCCCACACTAATAATGGCGTTTACGTAAACTGGTGCGAGCAAGCCGCGTGGTCCCACACCCGCGCCCTAGGGCTTGGGGAAGATCAGTATCGATCACTGAATCGCGCAATGGCGTTAACACAAGCCGAGTACCAATACCTGCGGGCCACCCATGAAAACGATGCGCTTCAAGTTGGCACATGGATTACCCGATGGGATCGGAGACTGACCATGGAACGTCAGTTTCAAATTATCGATAACAAAACGGGGCAAACGGTGCTGCGTGCCAAACATCAGTTTGTTTGCATTGAAATTTCCACGGGTAAACCGCGCCGCCCCCCGAAAGAATTCATAGATCAATACGGCCCTGTGGTACTGAACTTAGAGAGTCCTTAACTCCGCGACCAGCCAAAGCTCAAAACGGCGTCTAAATTTTTGGCGCCGCTCTTTAATGCCAGCAAACGGTCGACACCCAACGCAACACCAGCGCATGGGGGTAGGCCTGCTGTTAAGGCTTCAAGCAAGTATTCATCAGCAATGCGTTCAGGTTGCCCACGCGTCCTTCGCAAAAGGTTATCTGATGTAAAGCGCGCCCTAAGTTCAGCAGCATCACCACATTCCCAATAGCCATTAGCCAACTCTATACCGTCCACATAACATTCGAACCGTGCGCCATGAAGCTCCCCCGACGCGTCTAAAATCTGTCGCGCCAAGGCCGCCTGAGACGGTGGGTAATCGACAATAAAAACGATACCCCAGCCGCTAATAGCAGGCTCCACGCAATGGCTCATCAGCAAATCAAGCAGGCCATCGCGATCAAGGTCCAATGGAATGTCCCCCACTTTACCTAGGGCCAGCTCCTCGAGGTCTTCCCGAGAGGCACAGTGAGCGCCAGCACCCAGCACCTCCTGAAAAACTCCCTGCCATGACCAAACTTGCCAACCGGGACGCTCTAACACCGCAGCCACCAGCTCGCCCACCTCGCGTGCCAGCTGATAATGATCCAACCCCAACCGATACCATTCGAGCAAGGTGTATTCGGGGTTATGTCGAACCCCCTGCTCTTCCAGTCGAAAGGCTTTACAAATTTGAAAAATATCGCCACTACCCGCGGCTAACAGTCGCTTCATGGCGTACTCAGGGGAGGTCTGTAAAAAGCGCGTCTCTTGACCGCTGCGCACCTCAAAGTTTTCTAATGCAGGGTCAGATACACCCGCACGACACAACAGTGGTGTCTCAACTTCCATAACACCACGATGTGCAAAATAGTTTCTGAGATCAGCAAGCAAAGCGGCCCGCTGCCGCTGGATGGCGTTATTAGCCCCGGGGCGCCAGTCTGTCACCGCTAGTTTTTAGTTTTTGCTGGCGCGACTGACGTATTCTCCGGTTCGCGTATCAATACGTATGCTCTCTCCCTGGGAAATGAACAAGGGCACGCGAACCACGGCACCCGTGGTTAAGGTTGCCGGCTTGGAACCACCTTGTGCAGTGTCACCCTTCAAGCCGGGATCTGTCTCAGTAATTTCCAGCTCAATAAAGTTTGGGGGGCTCACGGTAATGGGTGCTCCGTTATACAAAGTCACCTCATATTTTTCCTGTTCCCTCAGCCATTTCTGCGTATCTCCCACGGCATCAGCACCCGCAGCATGCTGGTCGTAGCTGACCGGATCCATAAAGTAGAAAAATTCACCGTCGGTATACGAGTATTCGAGCTCAACATCGAGCACATCGGCACCCTCAAGTGAGTCACCCGACTTGAAGGTGCGATCCCATACCCGACCCGACCGCAGATTGCGTAATTTAACGCGATTAAATGCCTGGCCTTTACCCGGTTTCACAAACTCGTTTTCGAGAATCGAGCAGGGCTCGCCGTCTAGCATCACTTTTAGACCGGACTTGAATTCGTTGGTAGAAAAATTGGCCATGGGGGGCTCCTTTCGTCAGGTGCGCGAATCATACCGCAGCAGTGTCAAGAGTTCAGCGCTCTCAGTTATTGAGTTCACTGGCGGCGCCCAAATAATATAAAACGCCGTCGAGACCAACATGGTTGAGCTGTAAATCCACCTGCGATTGTATGAGCGGTTTAGCCGAATACGCGACACCTAATCCCGCCGTGGTCAGCATCGGTAGATCATTGGCCCCGTCACCCACTGCAATGGTGTCCTCGAGCGCAATATTTCGTCGCTGCGCAATTTCAATTAATACATCGCGTTTGTAGTCACCATCGACAATGGGTAGCCGCACTTTCCCTGTCAAAACCCCCCGATCAACATCGAGGTCGTTGGCATGCACTTCATCAAAACCAAACCGTCGCTGTAAGTACTGGGCAAAAGGCGAGAAGCCACCGGACAAAATAGCGGTATAAACGCCCTGGGCACGCAAGGTTAAAATCAACTCACCGACGCCTTCAGTAATGGGTAAGGTCTCCAAAATACGATCGATAACACCAACATCTAAACCTTCGAGCAACGCCACTCTTTCAATGAAACTCTCTTGGAATTCTAGATCGCCTCGCATAGCACGATCGGTAATGGCAGCAACCTGCTCCCCGACCCCGGCATATCGAGCTAGCTCATCAATAACCTCACATTGAATAAGCGTAGAATCCATATCGAATACCGCAAGACGGTAACGGCGTACCCGAGAAGCCAAAGTCTGTATTGCCCAATCAATTTGCGCCTCACCCTGCAGCAACTTCAAAGACTGAGTGAGTCGATCGACATCCACACCCACAGGTAATGAATAAACCCGGGCCGATCTACGCCCAGCCAGCGATCGCGGTACAGGCACAATTTTTACATCGAAGTTGCCATCGGCAAAAGGACGCAAGGCCGCATTTAACAGGGCAAAGGCCTCTGGTTGGTCATTGGCTGAGATGGCCGTCAAAGCGTATCGAGATTCAGTCATAGTTTAATCCTTGAGGATCACAAGCATAGCGCAGACGTCACGTTTATACTGCGAGCTTCTTCAAAGAAGGCTCATAACAGTGCGCGCAGTTACAACAGTTTTCAGTAGCCTCCCCCTACACCAGCAGTTGGCCGCAACCGCGTGCTTGTGCTGCCTTATTTCCAGTCTTGCTTTGGTAGCGTTAGCTGCACAATCCAGCAACCACAGTCAGGCCAGTCTTCAAGGCGAGTATGGGCAGGCGGTAGCCGAGCAATTAGCCCGGCGCTTAGGATCAGAAATGGCGAGCGGTGATCGTCTGGGAATTGCTGGCGAGCTCAACAAACTTGCTGAGCAAAAAAGCATCGTTGCGGCCAGAGCGCTCGACGTTGATAAGCGCGAACTCGCGGCAGTTGGCGATCAAAAATCTAGCAGCTTAATCTTTCAAGCCCCCGTCATGATTGCTGGTGATCAGGCGGGCATTGCCGAAGTCGCAGTCAATACGGCCGTTCGCGATAGCACGCAGTTTCAATTTGTACTCAGCCTCTCGGGACTAGCGATACTGCTCAGTATTGCCGTTTATTTAATAACTAGGACTCTGGCTTTGCGACTGGGTAAAAATTTGCAGGCCGTCGCAGCCGAATTAGGGGTTGTTGGCGATACTAAAGAGGTCAGCACTAATGAGATCGAGGCGCTAAGAGAACGTGTTGCCGCTTTACCCCTTGATCTACTTAAACCGCCGTCTGGCGAACATCATAAGGGTGATCAACACTATGTTGAAACCGCCATTCTTTTCATTCACTTCAGAAGTCTGCCCGGCTATTTGGAGACCGTGGACGAGCGACGGCTACAGCGCTATGTCGCTCACATACACCGCATGATCTACGGAGCTTCGGGCTTTTACAACGGAGAGCTGCAGGTCGTTCGCCAGTTCGGCATTGCCGTATGGTTTACCGGCAAACACAAAACGGCTTCACCAACAGTGCGTGCTGCAAGCTGCGCTTGGTTAATTCAGCAGACAGCACCAAAATTAGAGGAGCAACTAAGGTTATCCGTTGGGCTGGGGCTCGCCGTAGGCGGCAGCGAGTTGGGACGTGGCGATGGCGAAGATATTTATCCGGGCCTGTACACCCAGGCCGCCGTAGACGAACTGGAAGCGTTAGCACGTCAGTCGGGCAACGAGATTCACCTGTCGCAGACAATGATTCAAGATATCGAGCTGATGAACCGTGTGGGCATCGAAGAAGAGCCCCAGGGAAACTACCGGCTGGGGCAATTCGCCGATGGCCAAAGGGATCTCGTTGAACGCCAGCGTGAAATATTACTGCGAGCTCTGATCACCAGTGACGACTCAGAGGACCAACCTTAGAACTCAGTCAGATCCCAGCACGTCTACCGCAACCACCTTCTGAAAACCGTTAGGCAGCTTATTACCGCGACGACCGCGCTCACCGCGATAATGCTCTAAATCACTGAACTTTAGTTTGAGGTGCCGCTTGCCCGCGGTAATTTGCAACACGTTACCCGGAACAAGCACGACCGCACCCACCATTAACTCTTCGCGAGCGGCTGCTCTAGGCGTTGGAATACCAATAATTTTATTGCCCTTACCCCTAGACAGCTCTGGCAGGTCAGTTAATGGGAACACTAAGAGTCGACCTTCATTAGAGACCGCCGCAACCATTGCCGTTTCATCCGCACTACCAACACTTCCAGGCTGAAGCACGCCCGCGCCCTTTGGCAGGGACAACACCGCTTTACCGGCTTTATTTTTAGTTTGTAAATCAGCAAAGCGGCCAACAAAGCCATAGCCAGCATCACTGGCTAGCAGATAGCGATCTGCATCGACACCCGTCAGCAGAGCCTCGAAAGTTGCCCCCGATGGAGGGTTAATACGCCCTGTCAGCGGTTCACCTTGACCCCGGGCCGAAGGCAGTTGATGACTGGGCAAACTGTATGAGCGGCCGGTTGAGTCAAAGACCACTGTGGGCTGGTTGCTGCGGCCTTTAGCCGCCAGTTTGAACCCATCTCCCGATTTATAACTGAGGGCTTCAGGATCAATATCGTGACCCTTTGCCGCTCTTATCCAGCCCTTCTCAGAGAGAACAATCGTCAATGGGTCTGCTGTTGTTAACTCCAGCTCACTGAAAGCCTTGGCTTCTTCACGCTCGACAATTGGCGAGCGACGGTCATCACCATGATCATTAGCAACAGACTCCAGCTCTTTTTTGATCAACGTCTTCAATCGCGCATCACTGCCCAGGGTCTTTTCTAAATCATCTCGTTCCTCAGCCAGCTCATTTTGCTCGCCGCGAATTTTCATTTCCTCGAGTTTGGCCAGATTACGTAACTTCAAATCGAGAATAGCGTCAGCTTGCAACTCAGTTAGCTGAAATCGCGCCATAAGCGCCGGGCGCGGCTCGTCTTCTTCCCGAACGATCCGAATCACCTCGTCAATATTCAAGTAAGCAACAAGATAGCCCTCAAGAATATGCAGTCTTTTAAGGACTTTTTCTAACCTATGCTCTAGGCGACGGCGCACGGTAGTCCTTCGGAACTCTAGCCATTCGAGCAAAATAGTGGCCAGAGATTTGACCCCAGGACGGCCGTCGATACCAATTACATTGAGATTGACACGGTAGTTCCGTTCCAGATCCGTCGTTGCAAACAAGTGACTCATCAACCCATCGAGGTCAACACGGTTTGAGCGGGGCACCACCACAAATCGGGTAGGGTGCTCATGATCAGACTCATCCCGCAGATCAGCGACCATGGGCAGCTTTCTAGCCTGCATTTGAGCCGCAATTTGTTCGAGAACTTTTGATCCAGAGACCTGGTGCGGCAAGGCATGAACCACAACTGCACCATCTTCTACTCGCCAAGCAGCACGCATCTTCAAGGAACCGCGCCCGGTTTTATACATCGCACTAATTTCAGAGCGCGGTGTAATAATTTCAGCATCTGTAGGGAAGTCGGGACCCTGAATAATATCACTGAGGTCTTCGAGCCCCGCACGAGGAGCTTCTAGTAGGCGAATGGTTGCCTTAACAACCTCGCGCAAATTGTGCGGAGGAATATCGGTGGCCATTCCCACGGCAATTCCTGTGGTGCCGTTGAGCAGCAGATTAGGTACTCGTGCCGGTAGCACCATAGGCTCATCAAGGGTGCCATCAAAGTTTGGCTGCCAGTCAACCGTGCCTTGCCCCAATTCAGCCAAAAGGATATCTGCATAGCGTGTGAGCCTAGACTCGGTGTAACGCATAGCTGCAAATGATTTAGGGTCGTCGGGGGAACCCCAATTACCCTGCCCGTCGATTAGTGGATAGCGATAACTAAAGTCCTGAGCCATCAACACCATGGCTTCATAGGCTGCGCTATCGCCGTGGGGATGAAATTTTCCAATAACATCGCCAACAGTCCGCGCGGACTTTTTAAATTTAGCGGTAGCCTTCAGGCCCAGCTCACTCATGGCATAAACAATGCGACGCTGAACAGGCTTTAGCCCATCTCCGATGTTGGGCAGAGCACGATCAAGAATGACGTACATTGAATAATCGAGATACGCCTTTTCAGCATAATCGCGTAACGACAAGGTTTCAGGGCTCGTTGCGCCCATTACCGGATCAGACATGAACTGGAACTCTCAGTAGTTATTGATACTAGGGATGAGTTTTACGGTTGTGACAAACGATGACGCAACGTCACGACCTCTCCGTTAAGTGCAGTAATGGAACGTGCCATATCGACCAACAGGCCCTGAACAGCCTCTGGGCGGGTGCGAATGATCTCAAAAAATCGATCTTTTGGAACGCGCAGTACCGAGCAACGCTCTAGAGCGGTGACGGTGGCATTCCTGTGCCCGTTCGTCAGTGCGGCCATTGTGCCAAACAGCTCTCCAGTCGCAATTCTAGCCACGGGCTGCTCATCAACCAACACCTGTGCGACTCCCGCCACCATAGAAAATACATCATCAGCCGGATCTCCCTGCTGAATAATGACCGCTCCCGGAGAGTAAACCTCAGTATCCCCCCTTAGCCCAGCTTGACGATCAATACCCAGGCCCGTCAGTCGATACATGAGCGACTGGGTCTGTATAAGGGCTGTCAGCCATAACTTTTGGCGAGCAGCATCTGAACTAATGGCGTTAAGAAATGACTCTTGTTCCCAAGTTCGCACAGTAGCGCCCTCTTCTGAGCCAAATTCAAGGGCCGTCACCGAAGCTGGAACCAAACCGCTGTCACCTAGGACGAGATCACCGGGTTCTAATACGCTGACCACCGACCGCTCGTGCACAACCGAGACTAGACCCGACTCCACCCGTGCAATCGTGTTATCTGGAAGGGGCGTAAAGTGCATGGACCGGCTCGCAGGCAGATCAATTAGGCGTGATTCAACATCAAGCCCCGTAAAGACGCCCGACAACGATTGTCTTGCCGCATTGTTGAGGAGACCGAAGTCGTCCTGCACCTGCCCCATGGTCAGCATGCTTTGCAGTCCTAAAATACCTGTCCGATGGAATCCTAACCCGATAAACTACTGGTGTCCCGAAAAGGGGTTCACTCCGCAGCAAAAAACTGGCAACGATATGTCTAACACCCCTGTATGGCGTTTCCGCCACTTTGATCTTTTCAGCGCATCAGAATGGCACGCCATGATAAAACTGCGGGGAAGTATTTTCGTGGTCGAACAACGCTGCCCTTATTTGGACCCCGATGATAAAGACCCAAGCTGCTGGCATCTTGAGGGTTTACTAGGGGGCCAACTCATTGCTTGCTTGAGAATTGCGCCCCCTGGAGCGGTTTACCCAGAAGCGTCGATTGGACGTGTGGCCGTAGCCCCGGACAATCGAGGTCAGTCACTGGGCCGTGAGCTGATGGTTCGAAGCATGGCTTATGCCCAAGACCTGTGGCCTAACGATGGGCTTAGAATTAGCGGGCAGGCTTATCTTCAGGAGTTTTATCACACCTTGGGTTTCGCCACGGTGAAAGGCCCCTATCTCGAGGACGACCTGCCGCACTATGAAATGCTACTGAGTTAAATCGGTCACGGATTGACGGCACAACGCAAGGCGGCGCAATCCGTGCCTGTTTTTAAGCTGCGGTGCGGGCTGCTCGCTTGCGTTCGTGTTCGAGTAGCAATTTTTTTCGCAATCGTATGCTGTCAGGCGTCACTTCAACCAGCTCGTCATCTTCAATAAATTCCAGGGCCTGTTCGAGACTGTGGCGCACTGGGGACGTTAGGATGAGTGCTTCATCTGTACCGGAAGCCCGAACATTGGTCAGCTGCTTTGCCTTTGTCGGATTAACAGCCAAGTCGTTACCTCGACTATGGAGGCCAACAATCTGCCCCTCATACACAGCCTTGTTGGGGTCGACGAATAAGCGACCTCGCTCCTGCAGCGTGTACAGCGCATAAGCCAAAGTTTTGCCTTTAACCATGGATACTAAAACGCCATTTACGCGGCCGCCCAACTCTGCCCGCTTCACCGGGCCGTAATGATCAAAGATATGAGTCATGATGCCCGAGCCCGAAGTGAGGGTTAGGAATTGCGAACGGAACCCAATCAACCCTCTGGCGGGAACAATAAACTCAAGACGAACGCGCCCATTGCCGTCTATAACAAGGTTCTTCATTTCGGCCCTGCGCAGGCCCAGCTCCTCCATGACACCGCCTTGATGTTCAGACTCGCAGTCGATTACTAAATTTTCGTAGGGCTCACAGAGCTCTCCATCAATCTCTTTTTGAATCACTTCGGGTCTCGAGACACCCAACTCAAAACCTTCGCGACGCATACTTTCTATGAGTACTGAGAGGTGCAACTCGCCGCGACCCGATACGGAAAACTTGTCAGGGGAGTCCCCCTCTTCCACGCGCAGCGCCACATTGTGTATGAGTTCGCGCTCAAGACGCTCACGAATATTTCGTGACGTCACGTACTTACCTTCAAGCCCGGCAAAAGGTGAATCATTAACTTGAAAAGTCATGCTTACCGTCGGCTCATCGACAGTCAAAGGTGGCAACGGCTCGGGCGTTGCTGGGCTGCACAAGGTGTCAGAAATATTTAGCGCTTCAATCCCTGTCACGCAAACGATATCGCCAGCACCGGCCTCACTCACCTCAACGCGCTCGAGGCCCTGATAACCCATAACCTGGAGAATTTTTCCGTTACGACTGTCGCCATTACGGTCGATAACTGCTACCTGAGTGTTTGGAGTTACTGAACCCCGGGTAATACGACCAACGCCAATAACACCCACATAGCTGCTGTAGTCGAGGGCTGAGATTTGCAACTGCAGGGGCCCTGATGTGTCCACCGATGGTGCGGGGACTTTATCGACGATCGTTTGAAACAACGGATTCATATCCGTGCCCATAGCCTCATGCTCTTCGCCGGATATACCGTTTAGCGCCGAGGCATAAATAATGGGGAAGTCCAGTTGTTCTTCATTGGCGCCCAAGGTATCGAATAGATCAAATACCTGATCCACCACCCAATCAGGTCTGGCACCGGGACGATCGACCTTATTAATGACAACAATTGGGTTGAGACCGCGTTCAAATGCTTTCGATGTGACAAAGCGTGTCTGTGGCATGGGCCCGTCTACGGCGTCGACCAGCAGTAGGACAGAGTCGACCATAGACAACACACGTTCCACTTCGCCACCAAAATCTGCGTGTCCGGGTGTGTCCACGATATTGATGCGATAGTCTTGCCAGCGGATAGCCGTATTTTTAGCAAGAATGGTGATGCCACGCTCTTTTTCCTGATCGTTGGAATCCATAATCCGCTCGGTCCCTGCGGCTTTACGGTCAAGGGTTCCAGACTGCTGAAGCAGACAATCCACGAGTGTTGTTTTGCCGTGGTCTACGTGGGCAATGATGGCAATATTTCTCAGCTGGCTGATCACGCTGCGTATCTCTCCGATATAAGGGGGTGCGGGCGGCGCGGAGTCTACCAGAGCTAGGCGCGCAGCAGGTCTGCAATATTACGGTTACTGGCGAAAATAGGATCTCGGGCTACTGTCGATATCTCGCCCATTATTGGGGCAAAATACGCACCAATACAGCGCATAACGCACCATTATGGCGCAATTATGCCATTTAAACCCCACTTAGAAAAGACGAAAAAAACTATATTTTGTATATTTTTCAATAATTTATATTTTTTTTAACCTAAATATAGCTGCTGGCATACACCTTGCTCTATCTCACACCGTTGATTCATGGCATGGTGCATGCCCCAATCACAGGCCCTGGGGTAAAAAATTACCCCCATTTAGTAATTTCAAGGAGTTAGCCATGTCGGAGCGCACGCTCACTTTAATCAAAGACAATGATATTCGCTGGGTAGACCTGCGTTTCACCGATACCATGGGTAAAGAGCAACACGTCTCTATTCCCGCCACAGAGGTGGGAGAGGACTTTTTCGAAGAGGGCAAGATGTTTGACGGCTCGTCCATTTCCGGTTGGAAGGGCATTAACGAGTCAGACATGATTTTGATGCCAGACGATTCCAGCTCAATTTTAGATCCCTTTACGGATGACGCCACAGTGATTCTCCGTTGCGACATTATTGAGCCAACAACGATGCAAGGGTATGAACGCGACCCCCGCAGCGTTGCCAAACGTGCAGAAGCCTACCTAACTTCAACGGGCATCGGCGATACCGCTTTCTTTGGCCCTGAACCTGAATTTTTCGTGTTTGACGACGTAAAATGGCACGCTGATATGAGTGGTGCGGGATATAGCATTAACTCAGAGGAGGCAGCATGGTCATCTTCAGCGCATTACGACGATGGCAATACTGGCCACCGGCCCAAGGTCAAAGGTGGTTATTTCCCTGTACCCCCTGTCGATAGCCTCCACGACATCCGAGCAGCTATGTGCTCTGCCATGGAGCAGATGGGCTTAGATGTTGAAGTGCATCACCATGAAGTCGGTACAGCTGGCCAGTGCGAAATTGGCATCCGGTTCAATACGTTGGTCAAAAAAGCAGACGAAGTGCAGATCCTCAAGTACTGCGTCCACAATGTGGCGCACGCTTATGGAAAGACCGCTACGTTCATGCCAAAGCCCTTAGTCGGTGACAATGGCTCCGGTATGCATGTGCACCAATCTGTAGCTAAAGACGGCGATAATACCTTTGCCGGCGACGGTTACTCGGGACTCTCAGAAACGGCCCTTTATTACATTGGCGGTATCATCAAGCACGCTAGGGCATTAAATGCCTTTGCCAACGCTTCAACCAATAGCTACAAGCGATTGGTGCCCGGTTTTGAAGCCCCAGTAATGCTGGCTTACTCTGCGCGCAACCGCTCAGCCTCGATCCGCATTCCCTATGAGCCATCACCGCGTGGCAAGCGTGTCGAAGTCCGCTTCCCTGACCCAACTGCGAACCCCTACCTTGCCTTTGCTGCGATGCTTATGGCTGGCTTGGATGGCATTCAGAACAAGATCCACCCCGGCGAAGCCGCAGACAAGGATCTTTATGACCTTCCAGCGGAAGAAGCCAAAGCTATCCCAACGGTGGCTTCAAGCCTTGAGATGGCACTCGATGCTCTCGATCAGGATCGCGACTTCCTAACCCGAGGCGAGGTTTTCACCGACGATATGATAGATGCCTACATCGATCTAAAGCGCGAAGAGATTCAACGCCTCGACATGACAACTCACCCCGTTGAGTTCGACATGTACTACTCAGTTTAACAACTGCCAAGAGCCCTTATGCCTGTTTAGGCGTAAGGGCTCTGTTTTTACTGACATTTTGAGAGGCATCCACCCACTGGCTCAAAATGCCCAATCAGTGCAAGCTGCTCTTGGGAAAGCTCTCGGAGCCAGATTCATGATCAAATTCTCCAGTGGACTAGCAATCGCCTTTATTTCGATTTCAGTGCTCAATACCCTGCCAACACGGGCAGAAATTTTTAAGTACACCGACGAGAACGGTAAAACTGTGTTCAGTGATAGGCCGCCGGCAGAAAGCCAGCCAGATAGCGTTGTACAAGTTGAGCTGGGGCCTACCAACCTATCAGCACCACCCCCGAATATTCCACCCCCAGTCAAAGCTATAGCGGCGTCAAGCACTGAAGCTGCCGTGCCTTACCGAACAACAATTACGAGTCCAAGCGACGGTACGACGGTGCCCATGGGCCCAGGGAATTTTGTTGTTACCGCTCTCTTCTCGCCACCCCTAGGGGCAGGAGAAGCTGCACTACTTAAGCTTGATGGTAAAGCTGTGGGAACACCCCAAAAGCGCAGCAGCTGGCAGCTTAACAACGTCTTTCGTGGGGAACACCAAATCACAATTGAGCGCCAGAATGCTGAGGAAAACGTATTAAATACGTCTCCCCCAGTTACCGTTTATGTCCTCAGGCCGTCTATACGGTGAGTTCTGTCAGCCAGCAGAAGCCAGGCTATGTGCAAATCGGCCAGCAGGATCAAATACTCGATGCCCTTGCCACCGCCGTAATTTTGCTCGATACAGATTTACGTATTGTCAGCTTAAATCCTGCCAGTGAGACGTTGCTTCAAGCCTCTATTGAACGTGCTCGAGGCCTACACTTCGACCGCCTGGCCAACCTCAGTCAGGACTGGCAAAACCTTCTTATTCAGGTTCAAAGCGAAAATTTTGCAACCGTAAAACGCGAGATGCCATTGGTGCTGCATAGCGGCGCCCAGTACTGCGTCGATCTTATTATTAGCCCACTACAACCAGCGGGTGAAAGCCCAAGCCTTTTACTGGAACTCAACCCGGTAGACCGACTCAACGCTATTAGTGAGGACGCACAGCTTAGGGAAGCACAGGCCTCTATGCGTCAGGTCATAAAAGGGCTTGCCCATGAAGTAAAGAATCCACTGGGGGGCATTCGCGGTGCCGCACAACTGCTCGCCCGAGAGTTAGGTAATGGCAAACTCACCGAATACACCGACGTCATTATGGAAGAAGTAGACCGCTTGCGTACCTTGGTAGATCGCATGTTGGGACCCAGAGAACGCCTGCTAACGCGACACATGAATATTCACGAGGTTTTAGAGCGAGTAAGGCAGCTCACAGAAGCCGAATCGGGTGGCAAAGTTGTGATAGAGCGTGACTACGACCCTTCACTACCCGAATTTAAGGCAGACCCTGATCAACTGACTCAGGTGATACTCAACATCACCCGCAATGCCAGCCAAGCCATGTCAGGTGAAGGAACGATAACCCTTAGAAGTCGAGCGAAGCGTCAATATACGTTGGGCGGTAAACGCCACAAGCTGGTCTGCTGCATCGACATTGTCGATGCAGGTCCTGGCATTCCTAACGAACAGTTACATCAGTTATTCCTGCCCATGGTGACTTCCAGCACCAAGGGCAATGGATTGGGCTTGTCGATTGCACAAATGATAGCCAACAGACATGGGGGGCTTATCCAGTGCGACAGCGAACCCGGCCACACATGCTTTACCGTTTTATTACCGATGGAGACCTAAGACGTGTCTGAAGACCGAACAGTTTGGGTGGTTGATGATGATCGTTCCATACGGTGGGTTATGGAAAAAGCTTTAACCCAAGCGGGACTGCTTTGCCAAAGCTTTGAAACGGCAGAAGCTCTCCTTGAAGCCATTACATCTGGCGCACCCGATGTTGTGATCAGTGATATTCGCATGCCCGGTATTGACGGTCTGGCCCTGCTAGGTCAACTGCGTGCCGCATACCCCGAATTACCCGTCATTATTACAACGGCGCACTCTGATCTCGATAGTGCTGTCGCCTCTTACGAGGAGGGTGCCTTTGAATATCTACCCAAGCCATTTGATGTGGATGAAATTGTAGCAACCGTGCTGCGTACTCCCACCATGCGTAAGGAGCGAAAAGCACCTGTCACCGAACTACCCGACAAGCCGACTGAAATCATCGGTAATGCTCCAGCTATGCAAGAGGTTTTTCGAGCTATCGGCCGTCTTGCTCATAGCCAGATCACCGTGCTTATCAATGGCGAGTCCGGTACCGGAAAGGAGCTAGTGGCCCGCGCCCTTCATCGTCATAGCCCACGTAAAGATGGCCCCTTCATAGCATTAAATATGGCAGCGATCCCCAGGGAGCTCATGGAATCAGAGCTGTTTGGCCACGAAAAAGGCTCCTTTACGGGAGCCACTGCTAGGAGAGCAGGACGGTTTGAACAAGCCGATTCTGGAACGCTATTTCTTGATGAAATAGGCGACATGCCCGCGGAAACCCAAACCCGATTACTGCGAGTTCTGGCCGATGGCGAGTTTTTTCGTGTCGGTGGGGCCGCCCCGGTCAAAGCCGATGTGAGAATTATTGCGGCTACCCATCAAAATCTGGAGACCCTCGTTGCAAACGGTCAATTCCGAGAGGATCTTTTCCACCGCCTAAATGTCATCAGAATTCATCTTCCCCGCCTGGCCGATCGACAAGAAGATATACCCAAACTCATGCAATTTTTCTTGGGCAAAGCCGCTCAGGAGCTCGGGGTTGAAGGTAAGGTTTTATCTACTTCCGCATCTCGATACCTATGCCAGCTGCCTTGGCCCGGCAATGTACGGCAACTTGAAAATACCTGCCGCTGGCTGACGGTGATGGCCGCCGGACGTGAAATTCATCCCAGCGACCTGCCACCCGAACTACTGGAACCTGCGCAGTCTCAACGTGTCGATAACGCCACGACCTGGCAGGACACTCTGGCGACCTGGGCCCAGCAGCGACTTGCGGCGGGTGAGTCCAATGTTCTGCGAAAGGCACTGCCTGAATTTGAGCGCATCATGATCGCGGCAGCCTTAACACACACCGGCGGTAAGCGTGCTGAGGCTGCCGAAACATTAGGCTGGGGACGTAATACGCTGACGCGAAAGATCAAAGAGCTAGAAGAAGACGGCACCCCTGCAAAGGGTGCCTAAGTTTTTACGTAGCGTCTGACTCGACCTGGCCGGCCGCTTCCTGCTGGGCCTGACTAGCAACGGCCTGTCGATATAGCGCCTCAAAGTTAACAGGAGCCAACATCAGGGGTGGGAAACCGCCCTTAACAACCAAAGCGTCGATACTCTCCCGAGCGTAAGGGAAAAGAATATTGGGACCGACCGTCGCCAAAACCTGACGCAGCGCCTCGCCTTCAATGCCAACGACAAAGAAGATACCCGCCTGTTGAACCTCGACAAGAAAAGCTGTCTCTTCCTCCATTTTAGCGGTAACCGTCAAGGTTAATACCACTTCGTGGTTGCCCTCTTCATCAACCCGGGAGCTTTTGGTATTTAAGTCAATATTGACGTTGGGCTGCCAACTCTGACGAAAAATTTGGGGCGTCGATGGAGATTCAAAGGAGATATCCTTGGTGTAAATCCGTTGCAATGTAAATTGCTGCTGGGGTGGCTGTGCCTCAGCAGCGGCTTGTTCTTCAGCCATGGAACGACTCCTTAATGAGCTGTGTGATTGAAAGTTAGCTGTGTCTTTAAAAAAATAATCGTGAAGTCTAACCCGTCAGCGCTGTCCCGACAGCATACTATCGAGGCGCCCTTGCTGCTCGAGGCTGAAAAGTTCATCACAACCACCGATATGGGTATCACCAATCCAGATTTGAGGCACACTTGTAGCGCCGGCGCGCTCGGCCATGCTCGCGCGCAACGCCGGGTCTCCATCAACCGGTATTTCAGAAAACTCTACGCCCTTCTTATTCAGCAGCGTCTTGGCGCCGGTGCAAAAGGGGCACCAGCGTGTTGTGTACATAACGATCTCAGTCATCAGGAGCTGACCACCGGCAGTTTCATGGCATTCCATTCCATCATCCCACCCGACATTTTTTGCGCTCTGCTAAACCCTGCCTCACGTAATTGACGTGTTGCTGTCCCCGATGATTGACCCAATTTGCAGACCACAATGAGCGGCTTGTCCTCACACCCAGAAAGCTCTGCCTTTCGCGTTGCCAATTGCGCCAGGGGAATATGCCTAGCGTCGGCAATATGCGCCTTGTTGTATTCTGCTCCGTCACGAATATCGAGAAAAATACCGCCCTCGCCGTTGACTAAATTAATCGCTTGCTGAGGGGAAGCAGCGGGGCCAGCTTTGCGGGATTCATGTAGAAAAAGCATGGTTAGCGTCGCCGCTAGAGCAAGTAATAGGAGCCACTGTTGGCTAAAAAATTCAAGTAAAAGGTCTAATTGCACGGCTGTCTCGTGAAGTGACGGGCACCCGCAGTATGCGGAGCTGGCGCGGGAGTATAACGGTTTGCGCTAGAGCGCTCCAGCGGGGTTAATGGGCGTAGTGGCGGTGGCAAGGTTACAATAGCGCTTTCACTTAAGTTAGAGGACCCTCACGATCATGAATAAGGCCGAACAAGGACCAACCCTTTTAGTCATTCTGGACGGATTTGGCCACCGTGAGGATCCTAGAGATAACGCCATTGCGGCGGCAAACACACCCACTTGGGATCGGCTGTGGCAAACAGCCCCTAAGACTTTGATCTCTGGATCCGGGCAAGATGTGGGCCTACCGGAAGGTCAAATGGGCAATAGCGAAGTGGGGCATATGAGCCTAGGCTCGGGCCGCGTGATCTACCAATCTATCTCAAAAATAGACAACGCCGTAAACGATGGCAGCTTTCACACCAATAAAGCCTACTGTCATGGGATTGAGTCGGCGGTCAGTCAAGGCAAAGCTGTGCATATTATGGGTCTGCTGTCTTCGGGCGGTGTACACAGTCATGAGCGTCATATTTTTGAGATGGTGCGTATGGCCGCGGCTAAAGGGGCTACCGAAATTTATTTGCACGGGTTTCTCGATGGTCGGGATACGCCACCTCGCAGCGCGTCATCTGCGCTACGCGCCGCCGATGAAGTTTTCGAGCAACTCGGTGTTGGCCGTTTAGCCACTATTACCGGACGCTATTGGGCGATGGATCGTGATCAACGTTGGGATCGCATAGAAAAAAGCTATCGGCTGTTATGTTTAGGCGAGGCCGAGCACGGAGCAGACTCCTCCACAGCAGGGTTACAAGCTGCCTATGATCGCGGTGAAACCGATGAATTTGTGGCCCCCACGCGTATTGGCGAGCCCGCGGTAATCGCCGATGGTGATGTGGTGCTTTTTATGAACTTTCGCGCGGATCGAGCCCGCCAACTAACCGAGGCTCTAATCAAGGAAAATTTCGACGGCTTCAAACGGACATCAATTCCCAACATTAGTCTTGTTTGCACCACCGAATACAGCAGTCAGTTCAACTGCCCGGTCGCTTTCCCACCCGATATTGTCAACGATGGTTTTGGTGAGATCCTTGCGAACAATAGCTTGTCTCAGCTACGTATTGCTGAGACCGAAAAATATGCCCACGTTACATTTTTCTTCAGCGGTGGGCGCGAGGAGTTGTTTGAAGGAGAGAAACGGATACTTATACCCTCCCCGAATGTCGCCACCTACGATCTACAACCCGAGATGAGTGCCATAGCAGTCACTGATGCGGTGATTGATGCCATTGAAAATCGAAGCTTCGATTGCGTCATTGTTAATTTTGCTAACGGTGACATGGTGGGTCATACAGGCGTCTTTGATGCTGCAGTTAAGGCTGTGGAAACCCTCGATACCTGCCTCGAGAGAATTGAGGCTGCATTGCTAGCCGCCAACGGGCAAGCCCTGATAACCGCAGATCATGGCAACTGCGAGCAGATGCTTGACTACGACAGCGGACAAAATCACACCCAGCACACCACTGAGCATGTTCCGTTGGTATATGTTGGTAATCATCAGGTGGTGTTGCGCCAAGAGGAGGGAATTCTTGCCGACGTTGCGCCTACGTTGCTCGCGTTAATAGGCGTTGAACAGCCCAACGCTATGACAGGCACCTCCCTACTCGAGCCGCAAGGTTAATTCATAGTGTCTTTATTTAGGCGCTGGCCGTTACTGCTGGTTTTCGCCAGCATACTGGCTTGCAGTGGTGCTGCCCACGCACAAATTTCGAAAGAAGAGGACACCGAAGCAGAGCTTGAAGCACTGCGGCTGCAAATCAGCGAAATTCAGACAGGAATTTTACAAAAGCAAACTGACAAAGATAAGTTACAAGCGCGTCTTGCCGACGCAGAGAAGTCTATTGGCGAACTCGAACAACGGCTGCGCAACATTGAGCAAGAAATCGCTGCAGAACTCCCTCGCCTTGCCGCCCTCGAAGTAGAACGTGATCGACTTCAGGATGACGTAGTCAAGGAGCAAGCAAGCATGACTAGCGACTTTAGAACCCTATGGGCACTCCGTGAGGGCGGTGGTTTACGCATTCTTTTTGGCGATCAAAGTCCCAACGAGATGGCGCTGAACTTGGCTTACTTCGATAGGCTGTTGCAGCAACGCAGTGATGCGCTCGCTCGCTATCAAACATTGCTAGAGCAGATTCAAAACAACGCTGATGCTCTTCGCAGTTCCCAGGCTGAGCTCGCGCAGCAAAGCAGCGCGCTAGAAAAGGAACGCCGACGCGCAGCGGGACTGCAAAAAGAGCGCCGCCTCGCCTTGGTTGCTATTGATGCGTCCCTGTCTACAGACACTGCCCGCATAGCCCAATTGGAACAAGATCAGGTGCAGCTGAGTGGCCTTCTCGAAGAACTGCGACAGCGTTTGAGCGAGCTCGAGACTCCGAATTCCTACATTCCTTTCAACGATGCCAAGGGAAAAATGGTGTTCCCCGCACAAGGTCGAGCTAGCAACCGCTTCGGCGCTTCTAGAAATTCCGGCGATATGGTGTGGCGTGGCTGGTTAATACCCGCCCCCGAGGGCAGCAATGTTTTAGCGCTACACCATGGAAGGGTAGTCTACGCCGATTGGTTACGCGGCCAAGGCCTACTGATGATTTTAGATCACGGCGAGGGTTACTTTAGTCTCTACGGCCAAAACCGAAGTCTCCAGCGTGAGGTGGGTGAGTGGGTCGCCCCAGGTGATGTCATTGCTACCGTGGGCGCCAGTGGTGGCGCTCTCGAACCCGCCCTCTATTTTGAAATACGTAGTGCAGGGAAACCAGTTGATCCAGGGCGCTGGGTTAAGCGCTAGCCCTTACCTCCAGCTAGACACCACAATCGGGTACCATGCAGGTCTTATTATTTAGGAAACCGACAACTAATGCGGTCTCGCTCTCTTATTCTTACGACCCTGCTTCTGGCGATTTTCACCACAACCCTACGCGCGCAGACAAGCGACCCCTCCTCTGAGTCGGTGATTTCCGCCCCTGAATCGGCCATTTCAAATTCCGAGGCGGTTGACGCTGGCCCTGAAGCCGGGGGAGGAGCACTTCCCCTTGCAGAACTGCAAACCTTTGCCGACGTTTTTCACCAAATTCGCGCGGGTTACGTAGAGGAAATTGACGATAGCCAGTTATTTGAGTTTGCAGTGAAAGGCATGCTTGAAGGACTGGATCCCCACTCGGCTTACCTCACCAAAGAAGATTACAGCGACTTGCAAACCACCACCGACGGCGAGTTCTCTGGTCTTGGTATTGAAATTGGCCGGCGTGGCAGTTACATCGAAATTATAGCGCCAATTGATGGCTCACCAGCGGTGGCAGCAGGGCTACAAGCCGGGGACGTCATTCTCAAACTAGACGGAGAGTCGGTCAAGGGAATGACGATCGATGAGGCCGTCCAACTGATGCGCGGCCCCATAGGCACCCCCATTGATTTAGAAATTGGTCGTCCCGGTACTTCAGAACCCCTTGAGATCACCGTTGTAAGAGATGCGATCAAAGTTGCCAGTGTCCGGTCCCGATTGTTAGCGCCTCACTACGGCTACCTGCGGATTGCACAATTTGGGCGACCGACAGGCGAAGAGGCCGGCGCTGCTTTGGATAAGCTATTTGAAGAAGGCGAGCTTAAAGGCCTAGTGATTGATTTGCGCAACAATCCTGGTGGCGTACTAGGGGCTAGTGTGGCGGTATCAGATTTATTTATGGACGGTGGCCTGGTTGTCTACACCGAGGGTCGGCACCCCAGCTCGCAGGAACGCTTTGAGGCAACTCCGGGTGACCGTTTAAGCGGAGCGCCCATAGTCGTACTTATTAATGGCGGCTCCGCCAGCGCCTCCGAGATCGTCGCTGGCGCGCTGCAAGATGTCGGGCGTGCTGTGATAATGGGCACCCGCAGTTTTGGCAAAGGATCGGTTCAAACCGTTTTGCCGGTATCAGAAACTCGGGCCGTCAAACTCACCACAGCGCGTTACTTCACACCCGAAGGTCGCTCGATACAAGCTGAAGGTATCGTGCCCGATATTGTTGTAGAACGCGCTCGCGTTACCAGTATGGAGGGGCGACAAATTAAAGAGTCCGATCTCAAGGGAAGCTTAGACAGCAGTGCAGAAGCCAACCCTCAGGACGCTGGCTCCGAAAGCGAGTCTTTGGCAAATTTGAGAGAAAATGATAACCAGCTTTACGAAGCACTTACCCTACTACGTGGCGTCAATCTTTTGATACCACGTAAGCCCATGGAAGCCGCTGACCAAAGCACAGCAGAAACGCCTCTCGCTGATTGACCACGGCCCAGTCTAACCTTAGCAAGCCCGCACTTAGGCCACGCTAAGGCCTAACGTTGTTATAACTGTTTAACTGGCCCGCAGAGCCCACCAAAGCTGTCGCTTCAATGGGCCCACGTCACGATCTCAAGGAAAAAATCTAACCCCCAAAACAGTCTATCCACAGGCTTTACGGCAGCGCCGAACCTGCAAATAGGTATATTTTTACAAAGTGAGCGCTCACTTACCTTGAATTAACAGCTTTCACACAGGTTCTTATCGGCAAGTGCCGGTTGCATTCCCATAACGTGCAGCATATCTTGGGGTTCGTGCTAATTTATACCCCAACATATGGGGTATAAAAAATTGAGCCGAAGCGAACCACAAACTCCGAAAAGCGTCGGAATAACGCATTTAAACTGTTAGCAATGGAGTACACGCCATCACAGTAAAACTGCACTTAGTGGGGTTTTTACTACTTGGAACTCTGGCCAGTCAGGGGCTTGGGGCGGCAACTTGTCCACTGCACAACCACGGTAATCTCGCGGTTATTATTGATGATCTGGGCTACAACCTCGATACAGCTCAGGTAGCGGCGGCGATACCGGCGCCATTGACCATGTCAATTATTCCAGGCACACCCTATGCCCTAGAGGTCGCAGACCTCGGCGCGAAACGCGGCAAGGAAGTTATGCTGCATATGCCAATGGCTGCAGTGCGCACAAGGGTTTCAGATCCCCTCGTTCTAGATGGTCAATTGCCCGTGGCAGACATTGGCCAACGGGTACAACAGGCCCTGCAATCGGTACCTGGGGCGGCGGGAATGAACAACCACATGGGTAGCGCGCTCACCACCAACCGCGAGGCCATGGACGCGCTAATGTCAGAACTGGCCGCCCAAGATATGTTCTTCATCGATTCCAGAACTACCGCTGAGACAGTCGCCAGAGATGCTGCAAAAGCCCGAGGCGTGCCCAGCGCGTCCAGAACCGTATTTCTTGATAACAAGCCTGAGTTAGCCGCAGTGGAAATTCAAATTAAAGAAGCTGTTCGCCGAGCTTTGGTCGAAGGCTATGCCATTGCAATTGGGCACCCACACCCCGCTACACTGACAGCGCTGAGTCGAGCGCTACCGCGATTACCGGCAGATGTTACGGTGGTGAGCGCATCACAAATAGCACGCTGTCACGAGAATCATCGACGAACTTCGATGCCGCGAGCAGCAAGATAATCCTTTGCTTCGGGAATCGTAAATTCTCCGAAGTGAAAAATACTGGCGGCCAACACGGCATCTGCTCCACCCTCGGTGATTCCGTCAGCCAAATGGGCCAATGTGCCAACCCCACCCGAAGCAATCAGAGGAATATCGACGGCCTCACTGATCTGACGGGTAACGGTGAGTTCAAATCCGTCACGCGTGCCGTCACGGTCCATACTTGTCAGTAGTATTTCACCAGCACCTTTGGCTGCCATCTTGCGCGCCCAAGCTACTGCTTCAATCCCCGTAGGCTTGCGACCACCATGGGTGAACAACTCGTATCGTGGAGGCTCTTGATCGGTGCTGACCCGCTTTACGTCCATTGCAACTACGATGCACTGTGCGCCAAAGCGCGCGGCAGCGGATTCAACTAGGTCGGGATTATGGATGGCAGCCGTATTGATACTCACTTTATCAGCGCCGGCATTGAGCAGAGCCCGAATATCACTTAAAGCACGTACACCCCCGCCAACAGTGAGCGGAATGAAGACCTCTCTCGCGATACGTTCAACCGTCTGGACCGTGGTATCACGCTGCTCGTGACTGGCCGTAATATCGAGAAAAGTTATCTCATCGGCACCCTGCTCGTTGTAGCGTCTAGCGATTTCAACGGGGTCGCCGGCATCTCTGATGCCAACAAAATTGACGCCTTTAACAACCCGGCCTTGGTCAACATCGAGGCAGGGAATAATGCGCCGCGCTAGAGGCATTAATCAACGCTCTGCATTGCAGCGACACAAGCCTGTGCCTCTTCCAGATCAAGGGTTCCCTCGTAGATAGCCCGCCCGGTTATTGCTCCCATAATGCCTTGGCGTCCGTATTGGGCAAGCATTCGGATGTCGTCGAGATGGGAAATCCCTCCAGAGGCAATAACTGGAATAGAGGAGGCTTTGGCCATTTCTAAAGTGGCCACGACGTTGACGCCCTGCATCATTCCATCTCGGTCAATGTCGGTGTAGATAATCGCGCTTACACCCGCCTGCTCAAATCGCTTGGCAAGCTCTGTGGCCTGAATATCAGAAACTTCCGCCCAGCCGTTGGTGGCAACCCAACCATTTCTGGCATCAATACCTACCATGATTCGGCCTGGATACTCTCGGCACGCAACGCGAACCAACGCAGAGTCTTTAAGGGCGGCAGTACCAATAATGACCGACTCAACGCCTAGGTCTAGGTATCGCTCAATGGTCCCTAGGTCACGAATACCACCGCCTATTTGCACCGGCATATCCCCAGTGGTGGCGAGAATCTCAACGACAGCATCATCATTGACCGGCGCCCCTTCAAACGCACCGTTCAAGTCCACCAGATGCAGCCGCTGTGCGCCTTTATCCCGCCAGATTTTGGCCATACCAGCAGGGTCATCTGAAAATACCGTGCTTTGTTCCATTAGCCCCTTGCGCAGGCGCACACACTGACCATCTTTTAAGTCTATTGCTGGTATTACGAGCATGTTCCATCCCATGTCAAAAAATTAGAGAGCAACTTCAGCCCTGCCACATGACTTTTTTCAGGATGAAATTGCACGGCAAAAAGATTCTCTTTAGCCAGCGCTGCACATCCTGTTACACCATAATCGAAGCTGCCCACCATTAACGAGGGGTCGCTGGGCTCCACCCAATAACTGTGCACAAAATAAAAACGCGAGCCATCTGCGATACCCGCCCACAATGGATGAGGCTTTGTTTGTACCACTTCATTCCAACCCATGTGCGGTACCTTAAGGCGTTGACCCTGCCCGTCCTGTAAACCCTTACCAAAGTAATTTACCCGGCCAGGAATGATACCTAGTGTATCGACACCACCGTTTTCCTCCGAGTGATCAAGCAGGGCTTGCATACCGACACAGATCGCCAAGACAGGTTGATTAGCTGAAGCCAAAACTGCCTTCAACAAGTGGTCACAACCCAGGCGATTAATCTCTGCCATACAATCCTGAATGGCACCGACACCGGGGAATACAACACGGTCTGCTTGGGCAATGATGTCAGGATCGTGACTGACTACAACGCGGGATGCTCCGGCATGCTCTAGAGCCGAGGCAACCGAATGCAAGTTACCCATCCCATAGTCTATAACAGCAACATAACTGGTCACGGCGTCAGAGCGTGCCTTTAGTTGAGGGTGTAATTCCCGCCATAGCAGGATCAGGGGTGAGCGCCATACGCATCGCACGGCCGAAAGCCTTGAACACCGTTTCTGCTTGATGGTGGGCGTTATGACCCCGCAAATTGTCGACGTGCAACGTCACTAAGGCATGATTCACGAAACCCTGAAAGAACTCAACGAAGAGATCGACGTCAAAGGACCCGATCATGCCCCGAGTAAAGGGAACCTCCCAAACCAGGCCGGGTCGACCCGAAAAATCCACTACAACCCTTGAAAGCGCCTCATCTAACGGCACATAAGCGTGCCCGTAACGCGCCAAACCAGTCTTCTCACCCACAGCTTTATAAAAAGCCTGGCCGAGGGTAATGCCTATATCCTCTACGGTATGGTGTCCGTCAATGTGGAGGTCGCCTTTAGCAATAACTTTCAAATCGATCATGCCGTGACGAGCAATCTGATCCAACATGTGCTCCAAGAAGGGCACACCGGTATCGAATTCAGCCTGCCCAGAACCATCGAGGCAGAGCTCTACACTGATGCTGGTCTCCAGAGTTGTTCGCTCGACACTAGCGCTGCGCGGCGTCGTTACCGTAGCCATGACCTGTGCTCCTGGGAAATAAATGCCTTTTGGGCTGATGCGCCTAAGGCGCGCTACAATGGCGACATTGTATCTGAGAAGCGCTCGCCGTACATGTGATCAATTGCCGAGCTTACCAGTGAGTCGTTACCAACCATGACCTCTTTCGCCTCAAGACTTTTAGACTGGTTTGACCTTCACGGGCGCCATGACTTGCCCTGGCAGAAATCTAAAACGGCCTATCGAGTATGGCTGTCAGAAATCATGCTGCAGCAAACCCAAGTGCAAACCGTTATCCCTTACTTCGACAGGTTTCTTACGCGGTTCCCGTCAGTAGAGGATCTGGCTGCAGCTCCAGAGGACGACGTGCTGCACCTGTGGACCGGTCTGGGATACTACGCCAGGGCGCGCAACTTACACCGCGCAGCCAAACTCGTCGTCAGCGATTTTGGGGGGCAGTTTCCTCAAGACCTCGACGGTTTGCTACAACTTCCCGGTGTGGGGCGATCGACAGCTGGGGCCATACTTAGCTTAGCTATGGGTATCCGAGCACCCATCCTCGATGGCAACGTCAAACGGGTATTGGCAAGACACGATGTTGTTTCTGGATGGCCCGGCACCACAACAACCTTAAATAAGCTTTGGGCACTCGCCGAAGAATACACCCCCACCGCACGGGTGGCGGACTACACCCAAGGAATTATGGACTTAGGTGCAACCCTATGTACTCGCAGTGCGCCGGGCTGCCAACACTGCCCTCTTACCGATACCTGCCAGGCCCGCAGTCGTTGTGAACAGGCACATTTCCCAGGCAAAAAACCCAGGAAAACCCTGCCCGAGCGCGAAACATACTTTGTGATCTTTCAGCGATCAGATGGCGCTGTGTTCATGGAAAAAAGGCCCGAACAAGGTATCTGGGGAGGGCTTTGGTGCTTTCCCGAAAGCCAAGACGGTGAGGCTTCACCAGCGCATCTTGCAACCATGGGTGCTTCCGCGCAGGAGCCCGCCATTTTTCTAGACCCTATTAAACACAGCTTCAGTCACTACCGACTAACCATACGTCCCATACTGCTGAAGATTAACCGCGCATCCGAGGGAGTGGCTGAGGTAAACTCCAGTCAGTGGATTGATCCGCAGACCCCCGGCAGCATTGGTTTGCCAGTGCCAGTCACCCAAGTCTTAAAAACTTTGGCGCTGCTTCAATGACACCACGAGCAATTAAATAGCGTATTCAAGGAGCCTCACCGTGACGAGAATGGTGTTTTGCAAACATTTTGGAGAGGAGCTAGAAGGTCTAGATCGGCCGCCGCTACCTGGTCCCAAGGGACAGAAAATCTTTGACGAGGTCTCAAAAAAAGCCTGGCAAGCATGGCAGGCTGAACAAACGATGCTGATCAACGAAAAGCAATTGAGCCTAATGGACCCCGAAGCACGTAAGTACCTTCAAGACCAAATGGACAAGTATCTCTCTGGCGAAAACTACGATCGTGCCGAAGGATTCGTGCCGCAACAAGACGACTGAATTGCAATCAGTAGCACCCAACGCTTTTTATGAGTGACCTTCACCTGACAGCTCAACTTCGGAAATCACCATGCGCATAATCTCATGGCTCATTACTTTGCTTGTTTGCTTAGCAGTTACAGGCGGTCTCGCTGGCCTCAAGTATCGGCAAGTCACCGACGCCATGGCCATGGCCGCCAGTTTTCCGCCGCCTTATTCAGTAGTGACCTCTGCGTCAGCACAACAGCAAGAGTGGACTGCCGTTCGGCGCCTTACCGGTACAGTGAGGACCCCAGAATTTGTCGAACTAACCGCAGAGGCTACTGGACGCATTATCACCTTGGGTGCGTCCGCCGGTGCGATTGTTGAAAAAGACGACGTCATCGTGCAGTTATTTGATGAGGATCTAAGAGCACAGCAGGAAGCTTTGAGCGCAGATCTTAATCTCGTGAAGCTACAGCTGAAGCGCACCCAGCAGCTCAGAAGTGAAGGGATGGCCTCACAAGATCAACTGGATACCCTAGAAGCTCGTGACTTGAGTCTCAAAGCACAGATAGCGGCAACGCAGGCGCAAATCAGTCGACTCGCACTGCGCGCACCTTTTGCAGGAAAGCTCGGCATATACACCCAGTCTTTGGGGGATCTTATGCAGGCAGGGGATCGGCTCACTACCTTAAGCGGCATGGGTGAGACGCGCTGGATCGACTTTAAAATACCCCAAGGTGTGGCCCGAGTTGCCGTAGGTGATACCGTCAGATTGCTCTCACTAGACCGTGAAATACTTGGCGAAGCTAAAGTCACAGCGGTCGCCGATGCCCTAGGCACCGGTCTTCGCGCTTTTGACGTGCGCGCTGAGGTGGCTGACGCACGACTTCGCCACGGCGAGCTTATATTGATAGAAGTGAGAACCCGACAACCCGAGATCGTCTTCACATTACCGGTGCCAGCGGTTCGCTGGGACACCGAAGGACCCCATGTCTTTGTCCTGCAAAACGGTAAGCCAGATGCTTATGTGCCCCTTGAAGCGCAGCTCAGACGTATTACGGTCATCGGTGAACAACGCGGTGTCATTATGGCGCAAGGTGATTTACTGGTTGGCGAGCAAATTGCCGTCAACGGTGCTTTCAAGTTGAGTGATGGCGGCCTCGTCAAGCTGGCCACTACGAGCGCCGGTCAATGACTGACCACCCCGAAGACAGGTCGCGCTGGACAGATATTTTTGTTCGCCGACCGGTAGTCTCTGTAGTTTTGTCTCTGGCGATGCTACTAGTTGGCGTTTGGGCCGCCGTGACTCTGCCGGTTATTCAATACCCGGTCATTCAAAGTTCTTCGCTGGAAATCAATACGTTTTATCCGGGATCAAGCGCTGAAACGGTACGAGGATTTATAACAGAGCCTATCGAAAGAGTGGCCTCGAGCATTCCCGGGGTTAACTACGTTGAATCTACGACGAGCGCTGGCCGAAGCCTCGTTAAAGTTTGGTTGGCACTTAACGAAGACAGCACAGACGCATTAGCTGAACTCAACACGCGGCTGAGCCAAATTCGCTTCGAACTACCTGATGGCGCTGAAGACCCTGCGATTGAAATAGTCAGAGCTGACAGCCCCTACGCGAGCTTCTACCTCGCGATGTCGATTCCCGAGGGAGAAACTAGCTCAAGCATTACCGACCTGATGCAGCGTGACGTATTGCCCAGACTAACGTCACTTCCCAATGTTCAAAATGCCATTAACTCAGGTATTCGACCCGCCATGCGCATCTGGGTCGATACAGCCCGTATGGCAGCACTGGATATTAGCGCGGAAAACGTACAGAACGCCCTGCGCCAAAACAACGTCATTAGCACCATGGGCCGCTCCCAGAATAAGCTTCAACGCATTAACTTAATCACCAACACCGAGGCAAAAACGCCTGAGGACTTTGCGAATATCCTGCTGCGCGCCGAGGGCAACGTGGATATTCGCTTGGGCGATATTGCCGAGGTGGTTGCTGGATCAGAAGAACAGTCCCAGCTCTCACGCCACTCGATGCTCGATGTTGTGTTCATCGGTATTTATCCAGCACCCGGGGCAAATGAAATCGCGGTCGCAGATGCGCTTTACGCCGAGGTCGATGCGATTAACGAATCTCTCCGAGAGGACCTTGAGTTCTTTATCGCCTACGATGTGACGCGTTACATGAGGGACTCTTTAAAAGAGATTTTCATCACGCTGGGTGAAACAATTTTCCTCGTAGGCTTTGTCGTCGTTGCACTGATGGGGTCGTTGCGGACCGCCCTAGTTCCATTGCTAACAATCCCCATCTCACTGCTGGGGGCAATGGCCGCCATGTCGCTGATGGGGTTTTCACTAAACCTGCTGACTATATTAGCTATTGTGTTATCGGTAGGGCTGGTCGTCGACGACGCGATTGTTGTCGTTGAGAACGTAGCTCGCAATCTTCGACAAGGCATGACACGTCGTGAAGCTGCTTTACGTTCGTCACGTCGCTTGCTCGCACCGATTATCGCTATGACCCTAACGCTGGCAGTAGTTTATGCACCGATTGGCCTTCTCAGTGGTCTCACGGGCGTGCTCTTCAAGGAATTTGCATTTACCCTCGCTATCGCCGTTTTAATATCGGGTCTGGTCGCACTCACGCTGTCTCCTATTATGAGTGCTTGGGTCTGTCCCTCCCATGGGCAAGAAACAAGGGCAACCCACTGGGTTAATCGTCGATTTGATGTGACCGCCAACCAATACGCTCGCATTGTCGATTTCTCAATTCGCTACCGCTGGCAGCTGATATTTGCGGGCATATTCTTCAGTCTCCTGTCTGGGCCACTTTACATGCTGTCCCTGAAGGAGCTAGCGCCTGTAGAGGATCAGAGCGGTGTTACGGTCATATCCGATGCGGCACCAGAAGCCGCCATTGAAGATACCTACCAAGGCATGAATAAAGTCGTTAGCACTATGAGCACCTTCGAAGGTGCCACTGAGATTTGGCAGATTATTATGCCCTCAGGAAGCTATGGTGGGCAGGACTTTACTGCACCGGGAGACCGCAGTCAGTCCATTCAGGACATGCTTTTTTCCATGTATGGCGCACTTCAAGAAATACCCTCACTCAATGCGTTCCCCGTTGCCGATTCAGACCTACCCTCGGCAGGACAATTTGACGTGGAGGTGGCGATTGCGAGCTCAGATAATGCGCAAACCATGCTGCCTTACGCTAAGGCACTAGTGCGCGCCGCTAAAGAGTCTGGATTGTTTTTATTCGTCGATACCGATTTACGCGTTGATTTGGTGGAGGCGCGCATCGACTTCAACAAACAGCGTCTGGCAGATCTTAATCTGAACCTAGATGATGTCGCGCGTCAGGTGGGATTGCTCAATTCAGAGGGCTACGTAACCCGTTACGATGACCGTGGCAGGGCTTACCGCGTTATTCCCAAAGTCGCCCAGTCGGAGCGGGACTCGCCAGATGCCATTCTGGACTTTCCCATTCGCACATTAAATGGCGAACTAATTCCACTGGGCGCAATCGCCACGCTAGAGCGCACAACCTCGCCCCGAGCGTTGACGCGCTTTCAGCAAAAAAACGCCTTCAAAATTTTTGGCGGCATGATTCCTGGCACGACCAAAGAACAGGGCCTCAGCTTCATTGAAAAGACCGCGGCCGAAATTTTGCCCGATTACTACATTCTTGATTACACCGGCGAATCAAGAGAACTGCGCAGCGAAGGCAATACCCTGCTGGGCGTACTGCTAGCGGCGATGGCGTTAGTGTTTTTTGTTTTAGCTATTCAATTCAACAGCTTCCGCGATCCGCTGATTATTTTGCTGGGCTCCATTCCCCTAGCACTATTCGCTGCGCTGTCTATCACCTTCGTCAATCTCACTACCGTCAACATTTACTCACAGGTGGGGCTCATCACCCTCGCTGGACTGGTCGCAAAGAACGCAATTCTCATCGTTGAGTTTGCCAATCAAGCCCAGCGTGAGGGTTTAGATAAAATCGCTGCGATTCGTGCAGCCTCGGTGGGTAGGCTGCGCCCCGTGCTCATGACAACCGGTGCCACCGTACTGGGGCATTTACCCCTGACGTTAGTCACCGGAGCGGGTGCCGAAGCACGCAACAGCATTGGCTTTATTTTGGTGGTGGGGATGCTCATAGGCACATTTTTCACGCTCGTGCTGTTACCTGCCATTTATGCGGTGTTAGCGTCTGACCATCGCTACGATGAGGAAGGCGCGAAATCGGCAGAGGCGGAAGCCACGATAGCAGGTGCTGAGAGTCTGCCTTGACCTCAGCCGTCTCCACAGGTTTAATACGCGGCCTCCGTAGTAGGTCATCAGCACATTTGCCCAGGTAGCTCAGTCGGTAGAGCAGGGGATTGAAAATCCCCGTGTCGGCGGTTCGATTCCGTCCCTGGGCACCAAATTTTAAAAACATCCCGCTAAGCATTCAGAGTGATGGCTGCCCATTGGGCGCCGCCCCTTAAGAACACGTTGTTATTTTTGTCTCCCGATCTTTTTAGCCAGCACAAAGTCCCAATGCTGACCATCACCTATGAGACACCCCATCGAACACCAACCGCAAAGGCCATCGCTGCATTTTTGTTTGACAAAAACTCCGTTGTTCAACAGCGCCTCTGCTAATTTCTTATCAACAGGGTTATGAAGGGTGATGGCAGTAAACTTGTGGCAGTTAAAGCTGCGGATACTGATATCCGAGCGTGTCCTGTGTGTAATTCCAGAGCCGCTGCGCCTGAGCATCGTCTTTCGCCCAAGGCTTCACTTTAGTGAGTTTACAGTTGTACCAATAGCCGCCCGTCTGATCTGCCACCTTGTCGTCGGTACACAGATAAATCGATGTTTCGGCGCCTTTTTGCGGTCCGCGGAAAAACGGTTTCAATAAGATAGGAATAATTTTTGCGATGAGCTCGCCATGTTGCTTGCCAATATCAGTCGCAACCGCTCCCGGATGCAAGCAGTTTACCGTTACCCCTTTTTCAGCAAGTCGCTGCGAAAGTGTTCGAGTAAACAGTATATTGGCCAATTTGGAGCGACCGTAGGCTTCGAACATCTTGTAACTCTGTTGCAGCTGAATATCGTCAAAGCCCATGCCTTTCACGAAACTGTGTGCACCTGACGCTACATTGACGATCCGCGCACCGGGTGCGGCCTTGAGGATAGCTGGCAGCAACAGGCCCGTTAGCAGAAATGGCGCAAAGTGATTAACCGCGAGCGTCTCCTCAAATCCATCCAGAGTTTCCCTGCGATGAGAATTAATGAGACCTGCATTGTTCAGTAGCACGTCGATGGGGAGCCCAAGATCCAAGACCGAGGCCGCAGCAGTACGAACACTCTGAAGGCTCGCCATATCCATCTGCACAAGATGTGGCTTGAGCCCGCCCGCACTCTCAATGACCTCTGACACCGCCAAGCCTTTATCGAGGTTACGGCATAGCAGTGTAAGCTGGGCGCCTTGCAACGCTAGGCTCAGTGCACTCGCCCGCCCGATGCCTGCCGTGGGTCCTGTGATGACGATATGCTTGGGTATAGTGCTCAAAACAGTAGGCACTCGGCCGTTCTTGAGCGGTTAATTAGCGCCATACTCGCGCATTGCAAACACCTTCCAGTCACCCTCGAAAAACTGATGGGTAGGACGCTCAATACGCTTGGATCAAAAATTCTAGTAACCCGCTGCCCTCGTCGGTACATCATATGAGCTCATGCTCTACGCTAAAAAATGCCGTTGAATTATCAGGATCGACAAAGTCTGCCTCAGCAGCTAAAAACTCGGCACCCCGCTCTCGCATTTGTGGTGACCCAAGCCCAGCGAGATAATCTTCTTCCGACTCCCACCATATCTCAGCAATACCATCATACTCCCGGGTCATACCCCTGATATCTCGCACTACAGAATTCAGTTTGGTATCCAGCGTATGGCTCTGAATATATTTTTTGACTCTATAGCTTTTTGCCACTTGCATGAAATGCGGCCCGTGGTGATTCAACCAGTGCTCCTGAAACTCTTCACGGGTCATGTCCTTCCGTCGGGAGATACACATTATTAGTTTGATCATGCTTTCAATCTCTATTGCGGCACTTATTGTAAACGATAGATGGATGCGCAAGACGCTGAGAGATTTCGCAAAGACAAGCCTTCGGCGATGGCTTCAGTTCCGTTGTCGCATCGATAGTTTTGGGCTTTGAATAATCGAACAGGTCTTTGTGAACTTTACGAGCCTGAGACAAAACTGTTCAGCTGCCTTTGCTCGATTTATAGGCAACGAAAAAAGTGGTTACGCCCTCTTCTCCATGACCATGATGCTGCAAGATCTTCCTCAGCCCTTAGACGAGACTCGGTCTTCTGAGCGCCTCCCTAAGCTGCCTGGCTCATAATTTTAGGGTGTCAGATCTCTCACGTAGCCAAATTTGCTCTGAAAGTGTGTAGTAGGCGTGCCTGTTGATCTAAGCATATTTATTGCTTCAGCAGAGACTTCACCATAGAGCTCAACTGTAAAACTATCTAACAGTGGGCTGACATCGGCTAGGTATTTTTGGAGTGGTGGGTTTTCCAAATGAAAGATGAGGGCGGCGCTATTCGCATAAACCTCGGTCCAAACAAATCCTAATGGATCGCTGGGGTCCTGGTCGAAAGTATGAAGAAGCATCCCCGGCTCTGACGCTTTAACAGCCTTGTCGGCAGCTTCAGATAAGAGCAATACAGCGTCTGCTTCGTTTGGCAGTGCGTGCAGCCTGGCAATTAGAACAAAGGAGGTTTCACCTGAAACCACACTGTCGGCGGTATCTGCAAAAACAGTTAATGGGGAAATGAGTGCTGCCAGCAGCGCGGTCAGGGTTGCTATAAATTTCATATCAAGCCTCTCTCAGTTGTCATGTAGTTGTCATGTAGCTGTCACATAGTTGTCACTGCGCATTTTCTAATTCTAAAAAGCGCCAGATAAACAGGGACTGTTAACGATGAGATTACACCCCAATCCAAATCAGAATCCTAATATTATTTCCCATAACCAACAGCGGTATGACGCCGGTAATGACAGCCCCGAGTAAAAATCTACTGTTTTCAAATTTGGCTTTTAGTGTGTCTGGACGGTAACAATAGTGACAGCAACAGCGGTTCGGACGGCCGCCATAATAAATTGTTCAGCAGACGAATAATGGACGACAATTTGGGCGATTTTGATATGTAACAACCCTGAAACTGATGCTGTGTATGGGTCTAAGACCGGGTTTAATTGAGTTCAGCGCCCGGCTAGAAGACCACCATAACCACTGCGTCACATCGACACGCTGTGACCAATAAGACACGTGTTGTGTCATTACTCGCGATAACGACCCACTATAACGCCAGCAGGCTACAGGTATTCTTTCTTTTGAGCCTAACAGGCACACACCGTGCAGCTAAAAGATGCGCGGCAGTGCACCCTAAATTAAGCCGCAGTGCCTAAATATTGTGCGCAGCTTCACAAAAAATGACCGGGAGTAAGCGATTCATATTTGCAACACCTTTACTTGCACCTGCGTGTGTATATTGTTTTCCAAAGAGCTTTTAATAATGGAGAACAAAATGAAAAAACTGTTAATCACACTCCTCTTTTCACTTCCACTAGTAACCGGTGCTTGGGCGGATGAGCCTGCAGACGGCCCCGAGATGTTAGGTTGGTATCACTTTTATGCACCCAACCCCGGAGCTGTTGTAGCGGCAATGGATAAATTCTGGGCTTCAGACTGTGGCAAGGAGTATCCCGCTGATGTGGTCCTAGCCGCTGAAGTTTTTAATGGTGGCAATGCCGCGAGCCACTTCATCCTCAATACCTATCCCAACGCGGCTGCGCAGGAAAAGGCCGTCAACATGATGGCTACCTGTGCCGGCGGTCAGGAATTCCTGAGGGAACTACAGGCGGCAGATGTTGTCGGCACTAGCCAGATGCTGGGCTTTCATGCCGTAGAGGGTGGTGACTGGACCAAAGATGCTGCTTTCGCCAAATTCGATATCAAGGTGGAGGCGCGGAATCAGGGCGCCTACGTGGCGGCCTGGCAGAAGATGATGGCCGCGGTAATGGAAGATATTGATATCAGTTCCTACGGTGTGGGTGCCATCGTATTTGGTAATGACGCCTTTAGTCATTGGGTCTATGTGGGCGCTAAAACCTCGACAGAGCTAGCGGCTGCTCAGCAAGCTATCTTAACCCACCCAGCGTTTGCGACTTTCGTGCAGGAGACAAGTACGCTACGAGAAAATGTAAACACCACGTTGATACAAGTCGTTAAAGGCTACTCAAGAAACTGATTCACTGGATGCTTGGCACAGCCATAAATTAAGCGCCCCTGTTCCATTGGGGGCACTCTTTTTAATTACCCTATTTTATACATGTTCCTGCCCTGGCATTGACGCCGTCAGGGCCATGCACCGCGATGGATGAATGGGCACCTTCCACAGAGTCTGGTCCCTGAACCAGCGCGAAGACATTCACCCGCCTGGAATTACTCGCCATTACTCATCGTTCTAGGTATGGCGCCATTTAAGTTTTTTTAACGAATAGCCTAAAGCCAGGTACAACGCACTCAAGATTTTTGAGGGATCGCGCTCCCGCCAACATGAGCAGTCACTGTAGGAAACCCAGAGTTTAAAACGTACCGATTAATCATTCGGCAGTTTTTTCATGGCCTCGAACAAGGCGTCCATAATGTCAGACACGTCTCCAGCGAGTTCCTCTCGCTCGGCAGCGGGCGTGGCGCCGAAATCAATGGAACCTTGAAGCTTTCGCAACATATCCATTACGTCTTGAAGTTCTGCTTTCATATTTATTGCCAGATGCCATTAACTTAATGGCCCATTGTATCAGGGCTGGCCTCGCGTCTTGTTGGTAAATCCCGTCAGCAATTTGCTGTTACCGCGTGTAGATACAGCCATAAGTCTGAGTAAACTAGCCGCTTTAAACAAACCTGCTCGCTTCAAAATTTATAAAAAGCATTACTCAAATTTACAGTTCATAAAGTTGATTTTAGAAAAAAGCTATTTTATCTCCCATCGCTGCGGGGGCCTATTTATGGCTTAGCATCCAGATTGATGTAGCCTCACCATC
>ENA-ORDA01000087-ORDA01000087.1-marine-metagenome-genome-assembly--contig:-NODE-87-length-89732-cov-5.693592_pt1 | contig 89732 bp, 61 predicted proteins | sample MGYA00237778_ERZ508506 | MGnify/ENA primary metagenome ERZ508506 (study PRJEB26177, sample SAMN06267891) | marine metagenome | isolation source: Monterey Bay, California, USA | place: Pacific...
GGACAAGGTCAAGGACAAGGTCAAGGACAAGGTCAAGGACAAGGTCAAGGACAAGGTCAAGGACAAGGTCAAGGACAGGGTCAAGGACAAGGTCAAGGACAAGGCCAGCAAGGACAGCAAGGACAAGGTGGCCAACAAGGTCAGCAAGGACAGCAAGGTCAGCAAGGTCAAGGCTCGCAGCAAGGACAGCAGTCCGGTCAACAAGGCCAATCTGGCCAACAGGGCCAAGGACAGCAAGGTCAGCAAGGTCAGCAAGGTCAGCAGCAGGACAACGGACAGGGACAGCAACAGCAAGGCGGCCAACAAGGCGGCCAGCAGGGCGACCAGTCTCAGCAAGATCAAGGAGGCCAAAACGGCCAAAATGGTCAGAACCAGCAGCAACAAGGCCAGACCCAGAACGGTCAGCAAGGTCAGCAAGGTCAACAAAACGACCAGCAGCAAGGCCAGCAACTGGACAACCAGGACCAGAACGGCGAGAACGACAACGATGGTGATGGAATCCCAGATGATCTCGACAACGACGACGATAACGACGGAATTGTTGACGATCTAGATCAGAACCCTAACGACCACGACAACGATGGCATCGAAGATTCAGAAGATAATGATGACGATGGCGACGGAATCGATGACCGTGAAGAAACTGAGGACGGCGACGACACAACCAACATCTACGACCACGACAACGACGGAATTAACGACGCTGTGGACCTTGATATCGACAATGACGGTATCGACAACCGCAACGACGTTGGCCCAGCTGGCGAGGACTACACTCGTGACCACGACAACGATGGCATGAATGACGCAGATGATGACGACGATGACAACGATAACATCCTAGACGTGGATGAAGTTGGTGGCGCTACTGGCGCATACCGCTACGACCACGACAACGATGGAATCTGGGACATGACAGACACCGACGACGATAACGACGGCCTGTCTGACTGGTTCGAAGTCAACGACGGAAACAGCCTAACTGGTCAATTCGACCACGACAACGATGGCAGTGAAGACCACGAAGATGACGATGACGACAATGATGGAATCATCGACGAATTCGAAATCTGAACTCTGAATTGTTGAATAGGCAGTCGTTTCATACCCGTTCGACTTTGTTCGGGTCAGCTGATTCCATCGGGGGTTCGCCCCCGTTGGAATCTCAACACTTCCTCTTAATTTTACAAAACCTTGGCGATGATACGCTTAGGCTTTCGTGATACTTGTGTGCACATACGCGTAGCGCGCTTGATATACACGGTGTCAGTCTCAGCCTGTCCCGGAGTGATAACTATGCTTTCAAACAGACAGTTCGCACAGAAGATAGAGAATAGACGCAAATCCACCGTTTCGGTAGGAATCGTTCTACTGATGATCACAAGCACATGGCTAGGTTTAATCTCTACAGTCAGCCAAGATTACGAAATTGAATCTAAGTTGGTGGACGCCGACCCTCTTTCAATGAGCGATGCACAATCGACTGACCAAGGCGGTCAAGGCGAATGGAACGGCAGAATGCCGTCTCAGTTTGGTATGGAGATGCACGATGCCCTTTGGGACTTGGCTTGGGCTGATTCAACAACAAGATACGGGCAGATAAGCGATTTATCTGTTCTATCGCTCGATACTGGTTATGGGATGATGTTAGAAGAGTCCGGGGCGGACGACCACGACAACGATGGAATCGATGACCTGAACGACTTAGATGACGACAACGACGGAATTTATGATCTTCTAGAACGGTTCGATGGTTGCATAGGAACCGATCCTTATGACCACGACAACGATGGAATCCAGGACAACATAGACTGGGATGACGACAACGACGGAATCCTCGAGGGGCCAATCGATTATGATGCTCTGGAGGCATTAGGACTCGACCCGAGAAACGTATCCATGCACCGATATGTCGAAGCCAGTACAATCCATCCCCTTACAGGACAACCAGTTGGCATCTCTTATCGTGCAGACCAATTACCATTCGACCACGACAACGACGGCGTTGCAGACGAAGACTCAGACGGGTCAGGCTCTGGCAGATACGACGAAGATGACGACAACGATGGCCGTATTGACCAATTCCGCTGGCCTTGCGACTTTGACCACGACGGAGTCCAAGATTACTTTGACAATGATGATGACAACGATGGAACTGTAGATTGGGTTGATGCAGCACCTTACGATTCTTCGATTAGCTCTGATATGGAGACTAGCGGAAACTTGTTCGATAATTACCAACCATGGGCTTTCAACCAATACAGAATCTATTCTGCAGGAGTCAACTTTATTGATCTCGAAGCAGCTAAAGTCGACGCTAATGACGCATTCGACTTCGCAGGCGGAGAAGATGGAGACGGCGCAGCTGGAACTCCTGCGTTTACAACAATTGTAGACGGGGACTTAGACGGAGATGGAATTCCTAACTTCTTAGATCCTGATAACGACAATGACGACACCCCGGACAGTTCAGATACGGATGATGATAACGACGGACTCTTGGATATGTATGATCCAGATGACGATAACGATGGAATCCCTGATGTTTGTATTAACATCGATACTAATGGCGACGGACTCAATGACTATACAGGCGTAGACTCATCTCCATACCAAACACCCGGTGCAGATACAGACAACACTCCTGGACACGATTGTGAGATGGATTACGACGCAGACCTAGACGACGATAGATTCCGCCCATTCGACCAGAACTACAACGCAATTTGGGATTGGTTGGATGTGGACATGGGTGGAACTCCAACTCCTGATGATGCTGTGGAGAAGGCAGGACTAGCTCTCGACTTCCCGTACGATATGGATGATGACCAAATCGAGAACGAAAACGACTCCTTCCCAATGGACAAGAATTCTGAGGCTTGGATGGCTACATGTATTTCGCCTTCTAATCCAAATCCACAGAATCCCGACCCTAAGTGTTTGACACGCAGGGCATCTTCCTCTCTGTTCAACGACTGGGATGGCGACGGCGTATCTAACTGGGATGACGTGGACGACGACGGCGACGGAATTCCAGATATCATAGATATTGACTGGGATTGTGATTTCGATAACGATGCTCAAATTCACCAAATCAATGGAAGCCTGTACAGAGATGACGGGCCCAATGATGTGGACAATGATATCGACGGCGATGGACTGACAAACGATATCGATTGGGATGATGACAATGACGGAATTACCGATCTGTACGACCCTGATGATGGAAACTGTGGAATTGTAGACTTCGATACTACCGATTCTTTCGCTACCCCATACTATCCACTCGGAGACGGTGCAGATTTAGACGGTAGTGGAGATAACCAAGACTACACCGATAATACCGACAATTATTGGAATCTGGTTTGGGGAGCTAATCCATTCGCAGATGTAGTTCTCAACTACAATGGATTCGATGCAACAACCAATCCACCACAAGGTGGAGACGTTCCAGAGTTTTACTGGTTCATGTACTCACGCTGGTCTTCTTACAATGGTGCAAACGAATGGGACATCGATGCAGACGGCGACTCTCTAATCAATGGACTAGATACAGACCAAGATGCGGATGGAATGCCAGATTGGTGGGACCAAGACGAAGGTAATGATGGACTATTGGACGTCAATGACCTGAAGATGGGAGGTACAATGAATCTAACACAATGTGGAATGACCGTTGGCCAACTTGGTTCTGGATTCACTTGCGGATACGCTTATGCAATCGCATACCACATGCCATTAACTGGAACAAACGCTCAATTCGGCTCACCTTATTCCACACGCCCAGATTGGAATTTCAATCAGGGCGCTGGAGGAAAAGCCCAACAAGGAAACGATTGGACTTGTACTCCAGATTACACAGGTACTGCTACAACAGACCCAACTGGTGGATGCTGGCACTATGACTTCGGCGGCGACGGAGATGTCGAGAGCGCAATTTCATACGATGAAATTCAAGACAACAGAGACGCATTCATCACCTGGATGGGATTGTTGACCGGAGTATGGCAGTGGAACTTTGATGACACCGCTAACGCAGCCACAGTTGGATTCCCTGATGAGCTAGGCGCAGATCTAATTCACAACTCTGAAGACGGCGACGTTGACGGAGATTTCACTAATAATACAGTAGATTTGGATGAAGATTATGATTCAATATATGATTGGAACGATGTTGACGACGATAACGACGGAGTCTGGGATTTCTTCGAAGTCGATACCAACGACGATCTGGATGATGACGTCGACCAAGACTACGGTGCGGATTTCTTTACCGGATTAAATTGTGATGATAAAGACGATGACGGTAACGACCAAGACGTAGATTCAGACGGTTGGTTCCAAGCTGTTTGGGATCAAGGTATAATGAGCCAAGGTCTGAAATCACCAAAATTCTATGATGTCGACAATGATAACGATGGAGTTCCAGATTCAGAAGACCCCGACGATGATAACAACGGGATTATGGATGTAGACCAAGAATTGATGGCAGGATGTTTCACTGGCGAAGAACAAGAGCCATTTGACCATGATAACGATGGAATTGTTGATTGGGCAGATAATGACTTTGACGGAGATGGAATTGCCAACCTCATCGAGGCAGGAGTTTCAATCACAGCACCGTATGACCACGACAACGATGGATTACGCGACGATCTAGACCTGGATGACGATGAAGACGGTATGAAAGATATCGACGAAGTTCTACTATGGCCTCTACGTTTCGATGCAGAATCTACCAATCCGTGGGATCACGATGACTTTGGTGGCGGAGTTGGAATTGCTAACCCACTAGACCCATTCACTGGACCTGACGTTGTCGACCAAGATGACGATAACGATACCAGGGCTGACGCAGACTGGGATCACCTGGAAGAAGGCTTCACGACAGATGCTTGTAACCCTGGCGTACAGTCTAGCGATTGGGACCACGACAACGATTGTATTCTAGATGCAGATGACAAACTTCCTACCTACATTACAATGGATATGCCAGACACTCTCTGGTTGGATGCGCAAAGTCCTGCAATATTCCGCGGACATGTTGATTGGCTAAGTCCAATAAACAACACCCTCGAACCTGCTTCTGGGCTACCAGTACAGGTTCATATTGAATGGACAGGAAACAATACTACGGCAGTAGAAACAATCGATGTTATCACCAACATGTGGGGTAACTTCACAGTTGGTCAATTCCTTTACCCGGAAGATCTGATTGTCGGTGATAATACAACATACCGAGTCTATGCTGAAGTTACCGAGATGTTTGCATTTAATGGCAACCAATCTCAATCTTACTTAGTGGGAGCAGAAGCAAACATGACAGTTGATTATTCCGCATGGACCTATTTCAGAAGCGATGAGCAACCATTCTGGCTTGACTTCAAAGCACACTATGCTGCAGACTGGTCACGCGGATTGTATGATAACCGAATCAAGCACTCTCCAATCAGTTTCGAAATAACCGGTGGATTATTCGGCAACAGAACAAACCCTTCCAACTTCTCCGGATTCGGCAATAATGGATATAGAACCGATGTAGATGGATGGGCTTCCCTAACATTCGTTCAGGATTTGGGCGCTAACGGTACTTGGAAACAAGTCCGATGGAACTCTACAATGGATAACGGAATCGGACAAATACCTGGTGGATACGAGGAAATCGTCTGGAACGATCTAACCAAGACTCACGATGTACTAGTTGATAGCCAAGGAATGCCAGTGAGATACGATTATTCCAATACCAGTTTACCTGCTGGCGACATTGAAATTGCTGCATCGGTCCTTCCAAGTTTGGCCGATGAGTGGCCGTTCCCGTATTTACATGGGGACTCATCCGATCCATTCCCAGTTCGAGTTATGCATCGCATGAACATCGAAGGTGAACTAATTGTTAGCGGATTATCAGCCGTGTACTATTGGGACGGAACCATCAACAACGGAGATGGAACATTCGGTAATTGGGCTACATTATTCCACCAGCAAGCGCTTAACGCAGCAGGAGTAACTTACGAAGAGGCAAAGGTCTTGAGACCTTATCCAAGTTTGTGGGATGGGACTCCTGACAACTTGCCGGGTGAAGCAATCAATTTGCGTAACTTCCTAGAAGTCAATACTACACACTGGTTCATCTCTCTTGTAAACGGTGGAGATGGCGACTTGCCACCTTGTGGACAAGTAGATCCAACAGATCCAGCAAGCCCTGTGCGTTGTGAAATTGTTCCTGAAATGAATACAGGAGAGACATTCGGTGTTCAAGGAACAATTACCAACCGTACTAACGACCCTTGGGATCAAGACCCAATTGCATTACAGGTTGATATTGACGGCAACGGCCAATTCCTAGGTAGTGGAGAAACTGCTTACACCCAACGCCCAGTAATGGATAATGGCGAAGCAACCTTCGATTACAACTGGACCTGGTACAGCCAATTCGCTGCAGGAACTTACGGTGTACGTGTAGATTTCACCAACAATGCATACTACTTCACAGGAAATTCGACCAATCTAGCGGCCACTGGTGCTTACATCAACGTAACAGTTGTTGGAACAACACAGTTCCAGATGACTAGCGTTCCGAGATTATATCGTAACACTACAACCACTATTGAAGCTAGGTTGCTTGACAACTCATTGCAACCTCTTCGTCAATCACCAGTCACCTGGACATGGTCATATGATGGAAGAAGCGGCGTTAATTATACAGACGATCTTGGAATATTCTCCATACCGTTTGACATCAACCCTCAAGACTCTCTAGGAAACTATTCTCTACAATTTGAATATGAAGGTAATAGACTGATGAAAGGAAATGTCGATAGCCAGAGCGTTTGGGTTGTTTCAAGAACATTCGTTAACGTGATATCAGCAGATTCTAATGTTAGAGAATCTGGAGATAGATGGGGCTTTACTGCTCAGGTCACAGACGACAATAAGACTGCGACCATTAGAGACTCAGGCGGTAGAGAATTAAGCGGCCCTAACACGCCAAATGGCGGTTTAGTCGATGTTATCTATGAAGGATTAGACTTCGAAGGCGTTCTACACAGACAGGTTGTTGCAACACTTGCTCCAAACGCAGGTTTGATTTCTCTTCCAGAGCCACAAACAGATGACAGCCACTTATGTTTCTATGATGGAAACGGAGATGGAATCCCTGATCGGGACTCTAACGGAAACGGACAATTGGATGATTCTGAAGCAATAGGTTGTTTGAAGGCCAATGTATCACCATTGAACCCACAACTATTGAGGGATGACCCTGATAGTTTCCTACCAGATGGCTTCGGCCCAGTATCTGTCTACCTAAGGTTCCGTGAGACATTGCCTAACGAAGGCTGTGAGGTTCTAGAAGTTCAGTACCTATCTATGCAAGGAAAGTGGGACCCATGTGTCGATCAAATCGGTAACGACCACTTCCGCGTCCAAATGGCTTACAATGCAAACGGTTTCTCATTAATTGGAAGAACATCCTTAGATGTAGATGACCAGATTGTTTACACAAGCGAAATCGACCCACTAACTGGGGAGATTGTTCCTAAACCGATGATTGTAACCGGACAATTAACTGATGAACTAGACACAAATCTAACTTTCAGAAATATCCGTGTCAATTACGAGATGGTAAACAGCCCGGCAGGCCCAGTTGCTTGTTACAACGGAATCACTGACATCAACGGAATGTACGCTATCACCTGTCCTCTATCAGATGTAATGGCGGGCAAGGCTCGTGTAACAGTATCTTACTCTGCATGGGACAACAATGATGCTTACCGCTACCAGAATAAGACAGTACAGACAGAATTCGATGTCTTCAGTAATTCGACATTACAGATTGCTGAAGTTGGACCTTTCAAGTCTAACGTTGAAACATATGTTGCTCCGAACAATGGAACAGCATTCCCGGTACTGTACCTCAAGGAAAGCTTCCACATCGATGCAATTCTAACTCAGTCTAATGGACAATATGTGGGTGGAAAGTGTTTGAACATCTACCTGGATCCTCAGAAGAATGTACGCCCGCTTGCGAGCATCAACACCAGAGAGTCCGACGGAATGGTAGAATGGTTCAGTGGAGACCCAAGTCAAAACCCTGGATTGAAAGGTGTCGAAACTACTGGTGGGGAACTTGAAGGATTCAGACTATTGCGAGTTGCATTCGAACCTGATTTGAATATCCCTGGTGGATGTGACAAAGATACGAGCAATGTTCTGAATGGATCACACATGGACATCGTAGTCCTCGTTAGAAGCAAGGTAGATTTGCAAGTCAAGACTACTTGGTCATTCGTTAACAACAATGGATTAGATACTGATGACAACGTGAATGGAGAGATTGCTCTATTACGTGACAGACTAGACTTGGCAGTTGAGAACGAAGAGATTTACTTCGTCCGTCAATATTGGGACTCAGATAACATGGAATGGGTCGTCGAAGGACGCAACGAATCCTACACTAATGAGCAAGGAATTGCTTCATTCGATTGGGCATTCGCAGGAAAAACCTGTGCTGGAGAAAGCTGTGTTGGAGATTGGAAAATAACAGCATACTACCCTGGTTCAACATTCTTCGCAGAGTCTAGTGACGATGAAAACATCTCTCATGAGATTCATTGGAAGAAGGCAACTGTTACAGACCAAAGCGAAGGGATCTTCACACCGAGCACAATTATGGCTATTGTCATAGTTCTATTAGGTGCGGCAATTGCTGGTGTAATGTATTATCAGCGAGTAGTCGCAAGGCGCCAAGTCGAAGCACTCCGTGGTATCTTAACAGATACTATGCTACAGTTACAGGCTGCAAACGAATACATTGCAATCATCTTCGATTGTTACAAGCAGTTGGTCAAGCACTTCCGTAGACACGGCTTCATGAAGAAGGTATACGAAACAACACGTGAATTCGAGAGCGCTGTGCGTGGTGCATTCCACATGGTCCCAGCCGACCAATTGGATTCATTCATTGCTATCTTCGAAGAAGCACGCTATTCAGATCACGAAATTGGCCCAAGCCATCGTGACCGCGCTATTGAGACACTGAACGCCATTACACAGAGCCTTTCAATCGCTCTTGGTGACGGCGGAATGGTTACTCGTGGCGATCAACATGAAGCGAAACTCTACGGCGGACTTACCAAAGCAGGCGAATTCGTTGCTGCAGATGGAACTGTAAAGCAAGCAGGTGTCGATGACAACGCAGATGCTTCAGATTTCAAAATTTGAAACAGTTCACGGCTTTAGGGCGAAGCGGGGGTATTCTCCCGCTTTGCCCGAATAGCAGCGCAGGTTTGATGTGCCATATCCTCTGTGGGTGTGTCATGAGTGACTGGAAGAGCCTAATCGACCAAGCAATGATGCAGGAAGGAAGTAACACAATCGGCGCGCATGCTACCTATGGAAAAGCGGTACAGGCAGCCCTTCAAGCAACACAAAAAGAATTACACGATTTAGAAGCAGCCAAGGTGGTTGAATCGATTTACGGTGCATTGGTTGCTTATTCCCAGGTCGTAATGACTAGAATGAAAGCAGAAGACCCAGAGGTGGGTGGAGTTGATCACGCATTCAGAGCAGGACAGGCGTATGGCGTATCTTGCGTATTGAACCATATCATTGATCAATTAACAGATGTTGCATCAGTAACATCTCTACAAGCATTGGATGACTTTTCAGACACACTCCACAACGACATACTCGTTCAGGCAAGAGCCGCCGGATTGACAGTTGAATTATTGGATGCGAAGGGCGACATTCTTTTCGAATGAATCGTGGTGAACGCTGTACTTCGGCGCGAAACACACTTTGCTCGCGTCGGTGACTTGATAACAGGGTGGTCGGTCGGCGAGTTGCTTCTATAGCATCGAGGGAGTCATATGAGTAAACCTGAAAGCAAGACAAACCCAAATTTAGTCGGTCTAATCGGCGATTTGAAGGCACAGTCTCGCGAGACCGGCGCAGCTTTGTGGCGAGATGTCGCACGACGACTTTCAAAGAGTCGTAGTAACTGGGCAAACCCGAACCTTAGCCGCTTGAGCCGCCACTGCCCCGAGGGCGTAACAGTCCTCGTTCCAGGCAAGTTGCTCGGCAGCGGTGAAATTTCGGCTAAGCACGACGTCGCCGCATACAGCATCAGCGCTGGAGCCCGTGAGAAGATTGAAGCTGCTGGAGGACGAGTTCTTTCACTAGCTGAATTAATGAACGAAAACCCAAACGGATCGGGGGTGTACATCCTTGGTTGATAACACAACATACGTGTATGACGCCGATGGATTAGTCCTAGGCCGTTTGGCTAGCACAGTTGCTTCTCTTCTATTGAAGAGTACACGTGCTGGAAACAGCGACCAAGTCGTTATTGTAAACGCAGAAAAGGCAATCGTATCTGGAAAGCCAACTTCTGTCTTTGCAACATACCACGACAAATACGCTCTAAACCACGCTCGAAAGGGACCTTTCTTCCCTCGTATGCCTGACATGATTCTGAAAAGAACCGTGAGAGGAATGCTGCCTTACCAGGAAAAGAGCAGTGGCCGCAAAGCACTACGCAATCTACGTGTAGAAATTGGCTGCCCAAGCCACCTATCTGGTGATCTTCCTGAAGGTCACGAAACAGGTGACGACAGCCAGATTCGCCGTGCCCTCCCAATGCGCTTCGTACGCTTGGGAGACATCAGCGCCAACCTCGGCGCACCAGCACACCGTTGGAACGGAGGTGAGCAGTGATGGCTCGTAAGGGAAAGAAAGTTGTACACATGTCAGGTAAGAGAAAGACTGCAGTTGCTCGTGCTACCGTAAAGGTCGGTAAGGGCAGAGTGCGTGTTAACAGCGAACCTATCGAGATTCTACAACCTGCTCTGTCTCGCCGCAAGGCAATGGAGCCTCTAATCATTGCAGATGCAATGAAGCGTCTAGCTAAGGTAGACATCAATATCCTAACCCATGGTGGTGGAATAATGGGCCAGACTGATGCGATTAGAACCGCAATCGCTCGTGGACTAGTTCACTACAATGGTGGTGCAGAAGGCCTTGATGAGGAACTTCGTGATGAGTACCTACGATTTGATCGTAGCCTACTAGTCAACGACCCTCGTCGCAAGGAACCTAAACACCAGCTCGGTCGTGGTGCTCGCCGTAAGAAGCAGAAGTCGTACAGGTGATTTAGATGATTATTCCAGTACGTTGTTTCAGTTGTGGCGGATTAATTGCTCACAAGTGGGAAGAATTCAATGAAAAGAAGGATGCAGGTATCGACATCATGACCGCTCTCGATGAGATCGGACTTGATAGATACTGCTGCCGTAGAATGTACGTTTCACACATCGAACTCGTTACAGAGGTTGCACCATTCAGTGCACCTCGCCAATGAATCGTTAGAAATAACATCTAATTCCCTGCTTAAGGGCCTGTGGGTTAGCTTGGCCTATACTTGGCGGCTGGGGGCCGTCAGACCCCAGTTCAAATCTGGGCAGGCCCACTTGCACGGGAATGTGTGTTCGTCGTCTCAAATTGAGTCTCCGTAGGAGACTCGAAGGGAATGAGTTCATGGTAGATGAGGAGTCACCCGTAATTATGAGAATCCGCGCGTTAGTGCTGACTGCCATTGTTATACTATCTTCAATTACATCAGTAATTGCTAGTGACACCGTAACTACGCAAGATGTAGAAATTTCTGGAAATCATACCATGACTGGAAATTATACAGTCAGTCACGGCACGACATTGACCTTGAAACCAGGCGCAACAGTCGATATGCAGGATTATTGGATGAAGGTTGATGGAAATCTAATCGCAGACAATGTAACAATCATGTCTTCGATTCAAACCACAGGTCCTGGCTCCCACAATGCAGGAGTTTGGGATTCACTCACAATTTCCTCTTTAGGTACGGCAGCATTAGACAATGTTACAATCTCTAATGCCAAGTCTTGCTTGATAGTTGATGGCTTACTACAAGCGAAACATCTTGCTGTGGCAGATTGCCTAATCGGTATAGAAGTAGATGGTTCAGCAACGATTGAACACTTTGTTGCAGATGATGTAGACATAGACGGAGTGAGAGTAACCGGAGATGCAGATATTTTCGATGGAGAAATGTCCGACATGTCGGGTGGAATTCACTCAAGCGGCGATTTAGTTCTGAATGATGTTGGATTCATGAATACTGGAGCGGGGGTCACCCTGACCGGCGGTACAGCAGATTTGGAGGATTTAGAGTTCCTTTCTGGAGTTGGAAACGCAGTCAGTATTTCTGCAGGAGTTAGCGGCGATATCGATGGAATGTCTGGAACTTCGACCAACGCCATCGTATCTATGGACTCATCAGGTTTTACAATTTCAGACATCGACATGTCGGGAGAACGCCTAGTTAATTCTTGGTCCGCAGGAAACCTGACAATATCCGATGCTGTGTATGTTTCAAACAGTGGCGAAACTCCGATTGATATTCGAACCTCCGGTACTGTCACACTATCCGATGTGGAACTTAGCGGTGCATTCAATTCAAACCAAGGATCATTTGATGCTCCGTGGATTGGTATGGCACTAGCGGGTAGTGGGGACTACATAATCGACTCATCTACAATTGAATCAACAGATTCTGCACTGAAAGCTAGCGGTACAGGAACATTAACAATTACTGATTCTACATTTATCTCAGATAGAATCGGAATGTCATTTTCAGGAATTTCAGCGACAACTCTGGACGGAGTTGTTGTTAATATTTCATCAGATGGCGAAATGGGAGTTGACATCCTCCAGGGGAGCCATACATTCACCGATTTAGAAGTTAATATGCCATACAACCAATTTGCTACTGGCAGTACGGGAATAAACGCATGGTGGTGTGATCTCATTGGGGGAGATGTCTCAGTAACTGGGTTCGCAAACAGCATCTCTGTGTATGAAGCAGTTCTGAATATAGACGATTTAATTCTTCTAGATTCAGCCAAACAAGGACTTTATGCATCCTCTTCAATGGTTTCAGTGAATGATTTGTTAGAGACAAGAGTTTCAGATAATGGCCTAGTTCTCGACTCTTCATCAGCAGTAATCCGTACATGGGACGCAAGTTATCACGATGATGGAGGAGTAATTGATTCTGAATCCGAAGCTACGATTTGGTCTCTTTCAACTCTCAATAACCTATATGCGGATGTTACGGGAGATGGAGTTCTAAACTATGGGACAAGCCAAGCGCTAATTCTCAATACAGGAACAGATAATCGAATTTGGGAAATGGCTGTAACTTTTGAAGACTTAACTGGAAACCCAGTAGATGCGGATTGGACAGTATTAGGTTTCAGTGGAACAGCAACAGGAGGCATGGATACACTGCCAGTCAGTGAAGCAGGATCTAAGATTGTTGCAACATATGCAGGCGTAGGCGCTCAATCATCACCAACTGGTGCACAAGGAGGATCTCATACAATGCAAGTTCCAATTATGCCTCAAAGCGATTGGACACTAACTGCCGGCACAGTAGTCGTACTAGGGCCAACTGCCGACGGTTCACCGCACATGGCGGGAGGCGACGTAACAATTCCTCCAAACGCGCAATTATTCCTGCAAGATACAACACTTGAGTTGCCTGAAGGGGCAACACTAACCGTGGATAGCTACGGAGACTTCGAAGGGTCAAATGGGCACCTGATGGGTGATGTAATTTCTCACTCTGCCGACTTTAGTGACTCTCTTACTTCGAGTATATCCATACACGGCGATGTTCTTTGGACATCTTGCCAGAGCGATATTGAATTGTATAGCCTTCAGGTTTTAGGCGATGTTCAACTCGACAACTCGTGCAAGGTAATGGTCACTTCAGGTAAAGTTACTGGACAGGTAGTAGTTGGAGTTGGGGCAACATTCGAGATAATCAACACTCTAGAAATAACAGTTCTAGATAAGGGCGAGCCTGTACAGGGAGCCACAGTTTCAGGTTTCCTGGATGGTCAAAGTGTCAATACTGGTGCAGATGGCAAAGCTAGTAAATCAGTTACTGCATTGTTGGTAGACTCTAGCGGACCCGTGGTTACAGGCATGATGCCGATAACCATGCAATGGGGAACAATTACCGATTACAAAGCATGGAACACATCCTCATCTTTGGATTATACATTTACAGCATCAACAATCGCTGGCGGGTCATTAACAGAATGGTTAGAATTAGAGAAAGCATGGAGTCCTTACCATCTTTCAAGCGACTTGATCATCCCACAAGGACAGACCCTGACAGTCAACGATGGAGTAGCATTACGTGTTAGTGAAGACGTAACTATTACCGTTGAAGGGACATTCAATTCAGGATATTCAACAATCAAGTCAACCGGAAATGGTTTCTGGGGTGGTCTGATTATTGGCGATAACGCAGAAACAACAGCATCAATTCTGGGAACAAGTATGGAAGAAGGCTCCCCTCTAATTGTAATGGAAGGGGAAGCAGATGTGTTCGTAAGTAATGCAAGGCTATCTCGCTCAAGTAGCGCTGAGCCATTGGTAAGAATCACTAATGCAGCATCAGGAAGTATGCAAGTCATGTCAACGGACTTGGTGGATTCAGCATCACACTGCATAGAGGCCCAGGGTTCAGCGACATTGATTTTACAACAAGTCGTAACACAATCATGCGCTTCGAATTCGCTATGGGCAAGAGGGTTATCTGTGTCTATTACAGACTTCACGGCTTCTGAAAAGGTCGACCTTGGAGGAATCACAGGAACAATGTCCGGCTTTAATGGCGGAGACCTCCACGTGAACAACTTAGACGGATTTATGATGTCTGATTTAACATTGACATCTATCAACGGTTCTGATAACCGTGAGATAACAATTGATGGTGCAATAGTTACTGGCGCACCTGCTGTAGATTTGGATAACACGGCAGGAAGTATTACCGATCTGCAAATTGACTGTGGAGGAAGCGGTGTCGGCCTTACATCCCACCACGGAAGAGCCTCTTCTTCACTATCTATCGCAGATTCAACAATCTCTTCATGTACAAAGGGAATAGATTTGCACACAGATGGCGAATCTGCTGCAATGATTCTAACCAATGTAGATATTGACTCTCCAGTGGCAATTTCTAGCGACGGGAACAATTTGGTAATCAACGACGGAGCACTCAATGGAAGCCTTGACATTCAGGCTGCAACCGCCAATCTGTTCGATGTAGAACCCACTTCGATGCCTGGTTTTGGCGAAGTTATAGTTTGGTCAACTCATATTTTTGATATACGGCTTAACGGTGCTTCTCAAAATGCAGATATTGAGGTCAACTCCTTTTTTGACACTCAAAATTTCCAAGGCAGCAGTATTCAAGCACCAATTGTCTGGAAATATTGTATGGGAGGAGACGGAGGACCATTCTGTGACTTCACATCTACATCAATCAATATTTTAGCATCCGCGGAAGGTCTTCCATTACTGAATCAAAGCTACGAATATGGTTTTGATGCTAATGAAGTAATCCAAATCAATATGATAAGTAACGCTGCACCGAGCGCTCAAATAATAATACCTGATGATGGTTTCAGAGTAATGGAGTCACTACCTATTGAAGTAAGAGCAGTAGTAAGCGACGACCTTGATTCTAATGATGATTTACAGATTGTTTGGAAAGCCACAATTGGGCAGACCGAAATGATGCAACTAAATGGAGAATGGAATAATCTCACCGACTTAAGTGCGGGATTGTATGTTCTCACATTAGAAGTCACAGACACCCAAGGGTTGACATCCACAGATTCTTTATCTTTCGAAGTAACATTACTAGATTCAGATAATGATTGGGCGAATACATGTAATGTCGAAACTTGGTTCGACCAGGATAATAACGTCTATTGCGGACCCGATGTCTATGATACAAACGATGACAATGACGAGGTTCCAGATTCTCTAGACCCGTGGCCAACAGACCCTTGTGCAAGTAGAGACACAGATAATGATGGGCAACCTGACAATTTGCATTGCCCACTTGGAGTTAGCACATGGCTCACAGAAGATCCTGATGATGATGGAGATGGTATACCAGATGTTTCAGAGTCTGCAGAATCTTCTGAAGATTCTACAAGTAGCCCGGTAGTAATCATACTGTTTGTAGCCATGTTCTTGGCAGCAGGGTTGTTCATGCTTAGGCAGAAGAAACTGGGCGTGGAGTGATGGCCGAGCTAACCAACGCATTACCTGATCCTGAAGGAATGGCTCAGTTTTGCGTTGCGGTATTGGCTGTGATCGTTGCATGGGATGCTTGGTGGCTCGGGCGTCAAAGAATAGACATTCCATCACTTGGTGATTTACCTAACTCTGGTTATGCTTGGGAATCCAATCAATCACAGGAAGTTTCTCGTCAGTGGGCTAATTTAATGACAATGGGTGCCATGATGGTACTACCCTGGATGTTAGCTGAATTGTCCGACACACCTATGCTATGGGTGTGGATTTGGGATATTTTGTTAGCAATGCATTTGATATCTTTGTTGATACCAAAGCGATATGCTATCACTGCAACTCATCTTTTTGCAGATGGTCAGAGGTATGAGTGGAATCGATTGAAGATGCCTAAAAGACAGCCTAGGAAGAGGATTATGTTGTTGCGCAAGGGGTGGGGCCCTTTCGGACCCCTACCCCTTGGCGGAGACAGGCCTTCAATAACGAAGGCCACGGCTTTGATTCATTCTATTCTTAACGAAGAGGAATGATCACGCCTTCATTGCTTCAGTTGCTTTCTTAGCACCCATCCACGCTACAACACCGAAACCGATCTTGTTGATGATGTCTGCAATATTGTAAGCGACTGCCATTGCTTCTTGGTTTCCAGACATGATGTCGGCACCCGGACTGAATAGGTAGCCAATTGGGTATATTACCCATCCAACTACAATGAACCATCTTAGAGCGTTAGCGCTCCAAATCAACTCTGGTGCGATTTTATCGTTGTCAACACCTTTTCCAGATGACCATGGAGTTCCAGTAGCGACAATGATCATTGCCCAACCTACTCCTCCAAGGACTAGACCTAGCATACCGTTCATCAGACCAGCTTCTCCAGCATATCCGAATCCAATCATAATTAGTGCACCTGTGAAACAAACTCCAGTGAAGCCCATTCCGAGGAACTTTGCATCAGTAATTGCATCCTTTCCGACTAGGGAAGGGAACTTCAATGCCATCAATGGTACTGTAATTATCCAGTCCATGTAACGGTATTCGACTGATACTGTACCAAGGTCGGTGTAAACACCGCGCATGTAGTAATAGTGGAATGCAGCAATACCTACAATCAATGCCGAGATGGTCATTGTAGTACGGTACTCTGGCGCAACATTACTTCGCTCACTCATGAAGAACACGAATGCAGCACCCATTGCAATGTATCCTACGAAGAATAGGAAGAAGGTAAGCAATTGTAATGGCTCACCATCATATTTTTCGGCAGGATCTACAATTTCTGCACTGACTGTTCCGGCCATTGCAAGGGCGATTGTGGCGACTAATAGCAGGCTTGTTGTTCTAGAAAAGCGGTCAAATGACATGTTTCTCAAAAAACATCCGGAAGTTATCGGTTATAAATGACAGTATTTCAGCACGATTACAAATCTGAAATAATTCCAGTTTGAACAGCCCACATTCTAGCATAAGCGCCGTTCAATGAAACCAACTCTTCGTGTGTACCATCTTCTATTATTTTCCCTGCATCTAAAACTAGAATGCGGTTAGCATTCCTGATTGTGGAGAGCCTATGGGCAATAATTACTGCGGTTCTATTTCGTGTAACTTTACTAATTGAGCGCTGTAATGCAGCCTCTGTTTCGTTATCCACGGCCGATGTTGCTTCATCTAAAATTAGCAATGGCGCGTCTTTTAGTACAGCCCTTGCTATTGCTAACCTTTGCCTTTGCCCACCAGATAACCTGTGCCCGCCTTCTCCAACCAAGGTACCCCAACCATCTGGTAATTCTTCTATGAAGGCAGATGCTTCAGCCAACATTCCGGCATGCTTAACCTCGTCTTCTTCAGCATCAGGCCTTCCATAGCGTATATTTTCTAAAATTGAAGTTGGAAATAACGTAATGTGTTGATCAACAAGGGCCATGGAAGAACGAAGCCTGTTCAAATCCCAATCTGGTAACTTTGCCCCTGCCCATTCTATCGTGCCATCTCCAGGTTCAGCAAAACGTAACAGCAGTCTGACCAAGGTGGTTTTACCCGAACCAGTAGCACCTACTACTCCAGTTGTTTTCCCAGCTTCAATTTCCAGATCTAATCCATCAAACACCTTATCTCGGCCAGTATACGCAAAGTGTACATTCCTGAATACAATGTTAGAATCTGTAATTGAACTTACTTCCGGTTTGAAGTCCCCTTGTTCGATTTCAGTTGGCGAAGTCAGTACATCCAACACTCTAGTTGAGGAAGCCATTGCTCTTTGATACAAGTCAAATGTTTCTCCTAATCGGGTCAGGGGCCAGAGTAACCTCTGAGTCATGAATACCAACACTGAGTAAGCTCCAATTGCTAGTGTCCCTTCTAGTGTTAGCCAACCTCCCAGAAGCAAAGTAGCTGTAAATCCACACAGAATTGCCATTCTAATCATTGGCACAAACGCTACAGAAAGCCGTATTGCTTTCTTGTTAGCACTACGGTATTCCTCACTAAGGGATTCAACGCGTTTCAATTCTCTTTCTTCTGCGGTAAACGATTGAATAGTGGACATTCCAGAGAGGTCGTTCTCTAGAAGAGCATTCAACCTACCTGCAGTATTTCTAACTTCAGCATATCTAGGCTCCAGGCTTCTTTGATACAGAAAAGAGCCCCATACGATAATTGGAATGGGTAACACTGCAAACAATGCGACCTTCCAGGAAATAGCCAAGAAAACCGCTCCTACTACGATAACTGTAGTACTTACTTGAAGGAAATCATTGGCACCTTTATCCAAAAACCGTTCGAGTTGATTTATGTCATCATTCAGTATTGCTAATATGTCTCCTTTCTGTCTTTCATCGAACCAACCCATACCTTGTTTTTGGACGTGGCCAAATGTTTCTAGTCGCAATTCATGTTGGACAGTTTGCGCCAGATTACGCCAAAGAATTCCATAGAAATATTCGAACAGAGATTCAAGCCCCCATATGGCGAATGTGAGAACAGAAAGTAGAATCAGTTGATGCCATGGGTTTTCAATACCATAACCTGCTAAGAAGGATTCTTCGCGAAGAACGACTACATCAACTGCTAATCCAATCAGTAAAGGAGGAGCAAGGTCCCATATTTTATTCAAGATTGAACAAAAAGTCGCTAAGCGAATAGTTCCCCGATGCGGGGCCATATATTGCAGCAAGCGCTTGAAAGGCCCCCCTTCACTCATAACCCTGCCAAACGATTAGATTATGAGAATGCTCGCATTGAATTGATACTCATTTCAATTAAAAGTTCAGTTTTCAAAGGGAATCCTAATCAGGTGTCTTTCAGACCCGAATAACATGGAATGGGTGCGTAGCGGCGAAGATCTGTTTGTGAGAATCGACCCAGATGAGGAAATACACGCATCGCTGCAAAGACTTGCAGACGAAGTCGGGTTTGATGCTGCTGCAATAACAAGCGGTATTGGTAGAACTAGAGATAATCAATACGGATACATGAATGAACAGGGAGTTTACCAAAGAAGGCCGCTCGACTCACCTTCCGAATTAGTCAGTCTTTCAGGAAATATTGCTAGAACCAAACAAGGGGCGGCTTTCACTCACATCCACTGTTGTTGGTCAGATGACGACAACGATGTACACGCAGGACACATGTTCCAGTCAACAGTACACGTAGTGGCTGAGATACATATTCGTATTCTTTCTGAGGCTATTATGACACGTTGCCCATTGGCAGATTTAGAACTTTTAGGGCTAGAATTTTCGTGATGTTCATAGCCTAAGGCGTGAGTGAACAGTTATGGCCGAAGGTGAGCGAATCCAGCAACTGGCCGAAGTGGTCAGTTATCACCGGGAATTGTACTACAACCACGCAGCTCCTGAGATTAGCGATTCTGAATTCGATGCCCTTTGGGACGAACTAAAGCTACTAGATCCTTCAAACAAAATCCTACACCAGGTTGGGCCAGAACCTCTACCTGGAACAGTGAAGGTTCAGCATATTTTCCCAATGCGTTCTTTGGATAAAGGAACCTCAGATGAAGATATAATTCATTTTGTAACGCAGTCTACCTTTGGAGGAAAGAGGTATCTTGCTCAACCCAAGTTAGACGGTTCAGCGTTATCATTAGAGTACGTAGCGGGTAATCTTCATCGAGCCGCTACTAGAGGGAGCGGGGAAAGAGGAGAAGACGTTACTCTAAACGCTAAACTGGTTGCAAACATTCCTTCCCGCCTCAATATTCCAGTTGACTGTCACGTAAGAGGCGAAGTCGTGATGCCATTGGAAACATTTGAAGAAAAATACAGGGATATTTCGCCAAACCCGAGGAACCTGTGTTCAGGAGCTTTACGCCAGAAACATGGGGACGGTAAAGCAGATGCATCCGACTTAGTTTTCTGCGCATACGATGTCAAGTTCGTGAACGAATCCCCTGATGCGGTTTATGATAGTGAATTGTTAAATTGGTTACAGAAAGCCGGAATAGAGCCTGCGCCTTGGCAAATATTTGAGTCAGAACATCCTCAAAATGAGATGATTCAGTATACGCAGGAGTGGAGTAAAAGCCGCTCATCATATGAGTACGAGATAGATGGCGTTGTTTTCAAATTAGATGATTTAGCTCAAAGAGAGATATTGGGAATGACGGCGCATCACCCTAGGTGGGCTTTGGCTTGGAAATTCCCTTCACAAGAAGCACATTCGGTTTTGTTAGGTGTGGATTGGCAGACCGGAAGAACCGGCGCAATCACTCCAGTTGCTAGAATCGCTCCACAAATGGTTGGAGGAGTAACTGTAGAAAATGTAACATTGCACAATGTTGGAGAGGTAGAGCGCTTAGGAATTAAACTAGGTGACAAGGTTACAATTACTCGTAGAGGAGATGTCATTCCGAAAATTATTGAGAACCTTGGTAGTGCAGTTCCAAGTGACCTACAAGGAAGATTCCATGCAGACGGAACAGAATTTTCAGGCAATTTAGTTCACGCAGAAATAGCGATTCCAAATGAATGCCCCGCATGTGGAAGATCGATTACAATGGAAGGTGCATTCCTCAGATGTACAGCATTAGAATGCGATGCTAGAACTGCAAGAGCCCTAACATATTGGTGCCGAACACTTGAGATGGACGGAATTGGTGAGAAATTAATTGAGGCTCTTTTAGAAAATGGTTTGGTTGTATCAATTGCTGATTTGTACAAACTAACTCATTCACAAATTACCAGTTTGGATAGAATGGGCGATAAGAGTGCGTACAATGTATTGGATGAACTTGCTAAAACACGTAATTTAAATCTAGCAAAATTCCTTCATGCGCTGGGAATGGAAAGAATAGGCCCCGAAGTTGCAACAACGATTTCTCAGCACTTTACATCCTTAGACAAATTATTACATTGGGTAGATGAAGGGGACGACGAAGAATTGACAACTATTGATGGGATTGGAGATAAGGTTGCATCAATTTTCCGAGGCGGAATATCCAATCGAAGAGATCTGATTAATGAGTTGTCAGAAATAATCAAAATCACTGATGAGTCTCAAGCAGTTAGTGGAAAGTTCGACGGAAAGACATTCTGTATAACCGGCTCACTTACCAGGCCCAGAAAGGAAATATCTCTGGCCATCAAGAACGCTGGTGGAAAAGTAGTAGGAAGCGTAAGCGGCAGTTTAGATGTATTAGTTGCAGGAGAAAAAGCAGGCTCTAAACTGGCCAAGGCCGAATCATTAGGAATCCAGATTTGGAACGAAGACGAATTGTTTGGCCAAATTGCGGAACCCATGGTGGAGTCAAGAACACTATTCGATTATGGCAATTGAACATCTGTCACAAAAAGTGAGGATGGCAAACCAGTGTACCAACCCTTTGATAACCAGAGTACCAGTGGAATAGTTGTGAATCGAAAACTTGTTCCACTGGTATTAGTACTGATATTGTTGTTTTCTACTGCGCCTCTTACTTCTGGTAATAGTGGTGGAATATACAATCAAGGAAGCGGTTGCGGAGGCGGCTATTGTCATGGTCCAAACACCAATGCAGTAGTATCAATGTCTGGCCAACCTGCAAGTTATACTGCAGGTCAGTCATACACCCTTTCGATATCAGTGACCGGCGGGGCAAGCGGCAATACCGGTGGTTTCAGTCTAGATGTGGACAAAGGAACTCTCTCAGCAGGAATCGGCTTTGCAGTCAATGTCAATCAGGCTCAAAACAGCGCAACCCATTCGATTACTGGCAGCAGTTACCGCTCATGGAGCGTTGATTGGATTGCACCATCCACGGGTTCAGGAATAGCAACTTTGGATCTAGCAGGTAATGCAGCAGATGGCAATGGCGGCAATACTGGTGATAATTGGGATTCAATTACTTTCCAAATCCCTGAAGCAGGAGGCTCAACTCCTAACAGTCCACCAAGTGTCTCAAACCTACAATTGAGCCCTTCAAATCCCGTTACAACAGACACATTGACACTAACATATTCCTACCAAGATTCAGATGGAGATGCTGAGAGCGGCACTACAATTCATTGGTACAAAGATGGAGTTTTGGAGAGTTCTAGGAACAACCAAAAAACAGTACCTAGTTCTTTGACCACCAAAGGTGAATCATGGAATGTAACAGTTATTCCTGGTGACGGAATAGACAATGGTACTGCAGTCGACTCATACGCAATAGGTATCGACAACTCGATTCCAACAGTATTGAGTGCTTCAATCACACCCTCCGATGCAACAGAAAGTGATGATCTCACACTTGGCTGGAGTTCGGCAGACGCGGATAACGATGTACTTTCTAGCCAAACAGAGTGGTATGTTGATGACGCAAAGGTGTCTGCTTTTGACGGAGACATCACGATTCCATCTGTAGCAATAAGAGATGGTGATGTTTGGTATGCTAAAGTAAGAGTTAACGATGGTGAAGTTGACAGTGCTTGGTTAACAACTCAAACAATCACAATCGGCAGTGACAATACTCCGCCAACAATGACTAGTGTATCTCTTAGCGGGCCGTATACTACCATCGACGATTTGGTAGCAACAGCAATGGCAAATGATGATGATAGCGACCAACTAACATATGAGTGGGAATGGGCAGGAACTCCATTCACTACTGACACATTACCTGCATCTCAAACCAGCAAAGGCGAATCATGGAGCGTACGATGTAGAGTAACAGACGGTTCGGTTTATTCAGCTTGGATGGAGAGCAATAACGTTGTAATTCAAAACACAGCACCGGATTTACTAAGCGTCACTATTGACCAAGAAACAATATTTTTCCAGAATGAAGCAACTTATTCATTCGAAGCATCTGATGCAGACGGAGATGCCGTGTACCCCAATGAGATTTGGTCATTAGACGGGGATATACTAACGCTCACACTTTCAGTTAGCGATACAGAGATGAGCCAATCATCTTCCTTATCAGACACAGTAATTGTCGTTAATTCCCCTCCTACTGCGTCCTATGATGGAGCAACAACACAAGACGCATTGACCAACCTCAACCCAATCGTAACAACTTCGGATGCAAATTCAGATTTAGTTACAGTCTCATGGCAATGGGCTAGAAATGGATTTACCACTGATTACAATCAAAGTTTCATTCCACCATCTTCCTTAGGTGCAGGGGATGTTTGGACAGCTTTTGTAACTCCAAACGATGGCATTGAAGACGGACAAGTTTTGGTAATAGAAATTACGATTTCTAATACTGACCCGGTTGCCGTAATTACTTCTCCTGAATCTTTGATTCAAGGTTCAATGGTTACATTTTCAGCCGACCAATCAACAGATGTTGATGGAGCAGTAGTTAATGCGATTTGGAGTATTGATGACGTAGTTGTTCATAATGGAATGTCTTTCACGACTATGATGAGCGAACAAATAACAGTCCAATTGAAGGCAATCGATGACATGGGGGCAATGGACTCCACCTCTCAAACATTTGATGGGGAATTACCACCTTATGCAATGGAAGTTGAAGTCAGTATAGATGGCACTGAAGTAGCAATTACATGGGAAGGGGCCGCTAACGAATGGGCAGTTTTACACAACGGAGAAGTCATTGGAATCACAAGTTCAAACTCATTCCGTCATTCACCAACGATGGAGGGAACTCACACATACAACGTAATGCCAATTGTTGATGGCCAGCAGATCCAGTGGGATAGTGAAGAATCTACAGGTTCTGTTGAATTGAACTCTAATAATGTCCCAGAAAAGCCTGGGCCAAGTGAAACAGCAGGGATGATTTTCAGCATAATCCTTCTTCTTGTCGGAATCACAGGTGTCGCATTATCGTTCATTCCGAGGAGGGATTGAATGAGGGTAAAAGTCATCATGATGCTGTGCGTGTTGTTGCTCTCTACAACAGTATCAACAGCCAATCCTGGCGGGAAAGGAGATGATGTTCGTTCACGAGACTGTGCGGGGTCTTGCCATGCTTCGTCATCTTCTAACGGGGTTTCAACAGCAACACTCGACATCACATTTCCAAACGAAGTATATGCAGGGCTGTTGATAGAAGTACAAACTTCAATCGGTTCAGTCGATGTTAGTTCCAACAGTATGGTTGGAATGACCCTTTTGATAAATTCAGATGGAGCAAAGGATTTGCCAGCCAATGATGGCTGGGAAGTAGTTACAGATCCCAACGGTGGTTCGAATAATTATGTTGAGATTTCCGACACCTTTTCATCTCAAAACCCAGTAAATAGAAGTTGGACTCTTAGGGCTCCTTCAGAACCTGGAACTTACGGCTTATATCTCGCAGTACAACACGGAACTCCTGAAGGAGGTGTGGCTATGAGTGGAATTTCCGACATACAATCTGTTCTGGTCGAAGAAGTACCTGAGAACCTTCCTCGACTTTCTCCGGGCTGGGAGCCAACCAATACTAGGGGCTTAGGCGAAGAAACTACAATTACACTTGAAACCATGAATACCGATTCAGCAACTGTCGAACTAATGAATGGTGCAGAAGTAATTGTAATTCCAGTAGTAGATAATCAATTTACGATACCTGCGGCAGTAAATCCAGGCGTGGTCCAGTGGAGAGTTATTTTGGAAGGAGAAGGGCCGACACAGTCCTCTCCTTGGTTTAGAATCACAGCGCAAGAACCGGGCTGGGAAGTAGATGAAACAGCATTATATCTTCAAAGTATAGCTCTATTCCTTTTGTGTGCGGGCTTGGTTATTATGCAAAGGCCAAAGAACGAGGATATCATCAAGGATTACGATAACACAGATCATGTTGTTGCTACAGTTGAAACCAGCCTAGATACAATTTCTGATGAATCTCAATCTCCTCCAATACCGGCTGGAGGAATACCTGAAGGTTGGACTATGGAACAATGGGAATACTATGGTCATGAACATTTAGAGAAGATGGCGCGAGGTGAAGTCTGATGATATCCGCAGGAACTTTTCACGTCATCTCTACAGAATTAACAATCGGTATGTTCGCTCTTTCCGGAGTTGCTTTCTTACTCTGCATGTTAAAGAAGGGACCAGACTCTCGAGAAGCAGTAGCCCATTGGGCCCTGTTAGGAGGATTAATTGCAACTCCATTAGCGATAATAAGTGGAATCAATGCATCGCCAGGAGACGGAATAGACAACCCATTATTGGCTAACAAGATGCTTCTCTCTATGACTTCAGCAGGTTTAGCAATCGGAGTTCTAATCAGAAGAAAGATGGGTGCTGCAGTAGATGCTCGTCATGCTGGTATTGGAATGGCATCGGTTGGACTTATGTTGACCACTGCTGGTATGGGAGGGGAGTTTTCTAGAGGAGAAACCCTTCTGCTCTTTGTACCAAAGGAGACCGTAATGATATTTCCATTATGGGCAAGTATCGTTTTGATTATACTAGGGATTGCAATCCTAAGTAAATCAGCCATAGAGCATAGAAGCTGAAGAAGGACTTGGTTCAGAATCAGCTCCTTCCATCATACCGCGAATTTGCTCTTCTAGTTGTTGTGCTTCTTCGAGTAGTGGACCATGATCTAAGTCTACTACTGGTAACATTTTGTTAAGATGTTCAATGATTACTGCTGCGGCTCTAGCATCAGGGAATCTTGGGTCGGCTTCGACCATTATACTCATGATATTTCGGCCTCTACTTCCTCCTTCACTAAGCATTGCCCCAGTCATTCCTTTGATGACTCCCTGCTCTAGTAGAGGAATCTCCATTTCTTTCAATAATTCAGCCATCTTTGGTGTTGCTGCAACTCCTAGGACGTCAACATCAGGAGTATCTTCATACTCAACCATAGGCTCGTTTCCTTGCAGCCCGCCCTTCATTCCTTTACGAGCGAAAGCGTCGATTAGAACACCCATGGCGGCCTTTTCATTCTTCGACCAAGCGAATATTTCACTAACAATCTCATGCACTAATGGGTCTGGAACAATAAGTTCACTCATCAACAATAGGACCTTATCACAGCCCTCAATCTTGCAGATAGGTTTACCCGAATAAGCCCTGATGGCAGGTAATGGAACTCCATTTTGAACTAAGCAAATTGCGGGTAGCTTAGGATGTGCTACACCGCCAATAAATTCAAGCTCAAGGTGGTCGATTAGGAAATGTGCAACTACGCTAGATACCATTCCAACACTTGGAAAGCAACACACTACCAGTGCATCTTCGATATCAGCACTCTTGTCAAGCCAAACCTTTGCTCCTTCCATAACCTGAGGACAACACACTCGTGTATAATGTCGTCCCCTTCGATGCTCTAACATAATCCCAAGCGATTTGAAGGGGAAGCGCATAGCCTGCTTATGGGCGAGAAAAGAACACACACCCTCTCGCCTTCTGCTTGGAATCGTTTCGAGACCTGCCCTCGTATGTACTGGCTTAGCAGGCAAAAACTACCAAGAAAGGCAGGAATGGCGGCCAGTGTGGGTACAGCAGTACATGCTTCAATTGAAGATTTGTTGCAAATCGATCTATCTCATCTAAAGCCCGAAGACACAAGGTGGCTTCCTAAATTAGCCGAAGATTATTTGAAAACGAGATGGGAAGAAGAGAAGGAAGTCTTCTTTGCAACTCCTAGACGTCCAATGTGGAAAGAGAAAGAATGGGACAAGGCCAAGAGAATGCAAAGGGGAGCGATTAAGATGCTTCTCGAGTTTGTAGGAGCGAAGGGTGTAACTCCACTAAAGACATCTGTAGCGATTTGGAATAATCTACTTTCAAGAGTGATTGCTGTTGAAGGAGAATTGCGGACTAAAGATAATCGCTTAATGGGGCGGTTGGATATGCTGTTTGCCGACGTTGGAGATGACGGTAATCTAAACGGATGGATAGTTGCAGATTTGAAAACAGGCCGAGCACCAGAGGATGAATTGAAGCCAGAGGTTCAGCGACAATTACTCCTTTATCGCGATATTCTACTATCCAACAACCCTAACGCGCCTCCCGTCAAAACAGAAGGATGGTACACAGCCAATGCAACTAGGTATACTGCAGACGGCTCATCGGTGATGGAGTCAGCCTTAGCCGCATGGGAAGCCACCAAGCCTAGCGAGACTCCTTTGGACGCAACCCCTGGCCAATCATCTTGCGGAGGTTTTTGTGATTGGAAAGCATGGTGCCCGCATTGGTGGAATTGGAGAGCAGAAAACGGTACTTTAGGGAGTGGTGATTTTTCAGACTCGGTGATCTTATTGCATCATTTCGATGAGAACAACGGTTCAGGTGTTGCAGAGATATGTGAGCCGGCCAACGCAGAAGGTCGGGCAATGCCTACTGGACTACAAGTTCCAATAACCTTCGACGGCCGTGGAAAAGAAGCCCTCCAAGAGTTACTATCTACTGGCCATCAAGGTCCAATTTTTATCGGTGGAGCAATGACAAACAGGGACACATGGCGGGTCGGGCATTGGTGCGATGTACTCGCCTGGTCACCAATCTCTGATGCTTGATACGAACTCTCTAAGTGTATCTCTGGCAGACTCATCTTCTACGCCATTCGGTGATAACAACCAATCTAAGTATCTCGGGTCTTCTTTCCCAATAGTGTGCAAATCCTTTCCACGATGTCTTCCAAATCCGACGATATATACTCCTTCGTCAATTTTTATTCTACCCTGTTTGTCCAGAGAATCTAGGTCGCCCAAAGAGCGACCTAATTCACTCTCATCTTTACGAACCTCTCCATTGATTAGCCATTGTTCAATTTCTTGCAATGAACGTCTAAAACTTGAGGGGTGGTCTCGCATTAATTTCCAGAGTAAGAGTAAGCTTGCTGCAGCATCAGCGGCGGCATCGTGAGCATTTGACAAATCGATTCCATTTCTTGCACATTGTGCTCCTAAGTTATGGGGGCGGGGGACCTTCAATCTTCGAACCGCCTCCAATGTGTCTAGGACAACTAAGGGTTCTGGAGGAACCATTCCACACCTGTAATACTCATTTTGTAATAGCGGCATATCGAACCTACGTGCATTATGTCCTACGATAACAGCGCCGTCCATCAAGTCGAAAAGTTCCGATGCATAATGCTTGAAAACAGGCTCGCTACGAACCCTTGAGTCGTATATCCCATGCACCCTTGATGCACCTGAAGGAATCGGTCTTTGCGGGTTGATTAGTACGTCATAATGTACCGTTTCGCCATTCGCCTCAGCACCGATTAGTGCAACCTGTACAATACGATCATTATTTGTCGAAACACCCGTAGTTTCCAAGTCGAAAGCCAGGACTTTGTGCCCCTCAAGAATATCGACCATGGTATAGGGTAAAGTCCGACCCAAATGAACATCACTACGCAATTTCTATTTCTTCGATAGTAGGAGAGCAAAATATGGGCATCAGAGATTGGTTCAAGAAAAAGCCTGGCAAGCCGGTAGTTGTAACTGAACAGCCTATTCAATTACCCGAACTGGATAAAGATGCTCTTTTCGCAGAAACTCTCTCAGCATTAGATTCAGCCGAAGTCGAATTAGCACCCGAGTTGGTGGTTGAGACCACTCCTGAATATGACGCAGGAGAAGTCGATGTTAGTGCATTACTAGATGATGAAATGGAATCAAATTACGACTTGAATACAGCAGAGGATACTGAAATAGAAGATATGCTAGTTGATGCCAAGATAATAGGTGACTTACCCGAAGAAGTAGAAATCTAATACAGTAAATCCTATCCATATAGGGGGCATTATTAGATATGAAGCGTTCTAGGACATCTTATGGACAGAAAGAGAGGCTTGTTGTTAACAGCCCTACTTTTGGTTCAATTGCTAGCAGGATGTACTAGCGTTTTAGATAACACAGTTGAGCCAAGGGCAACTCTTATTGCAACTCCATCTGATATTCAGCAAGGCGAAGAAGTAACATTTGACGCTCGTGACTCCGATGCCATCGAGGGCGTCATAACAGAGTTCGCTTGGGACTTCGGCGACGGGACAGAAATAACAACGCTTGCAGGATTTACCTCACATCAATTTGTAAAGGCTGGTCAATTTAATGTTAAATTAACAGTAACCAATGATCAAGGCGGGTCCGATTCAACCAGTGTTTTGGTCCGTGTTAACGGAGCCCCTGTGCTAAATCTCTCAGTCCCAGAAGTGGTTCGCAGCGGAGATATCGTACTCCTTGATGCTTCAAGGACTGCAGATCCGGAAGGCGCTCCAATGGATTTCAAATGGGACCTTAATTTCTTAGAAGATAGTGACGGAGATGGCGATGCTAGAAACGACATCGATTCTAAAGAAGAGACGGTCTACCTGCCAACAGAATCAAGCGGCACCATCATTGGTTCGGTAACAGTTGATGACAGGCAGGGCGGAGTCGCTACTGAACAATTTACAATCGAAGTGCAAACTCGCAGATACAAGGTTTCGTGGGTACAGAATACTCTTGAATGGAATTATGATGATTATCTCGACCAAGGTGAAAGCTGGAGTGACAATATGACTCCGGGAGACGGTGTCAGGATAATGGCTTATGACGCATTGTTAGAATTGGACCAAGACTTAATTCTACCACCTGACGACTTCACACTTTCACTAAACATCGTAGATGATGGATACCGAAAGAGTGCAGAAACAAGCCCAGGTAATATTACAAGAAACGAAACCACAACTGCTGAATTAAACGCTAGTGGTTTGAATCCTAGTGGCGAAGAAGGAATTCTTGAAGCAGATAGCGAAGAGGAGTTATTGCGAGGTTTACTAAATGAGCCTGGAGCCCGCTTTGGTCAAGGTGAATGGATTTGGACAATAGTTGCTCAAAACGCCAACCCAGACTCTCAATTCCCGGGCCAACCAGACCCAGATACTGGTAATGATTGGAAACTAACGATTGTAATTACTATACTAACTCCGGTACTTACCGAAGTGGCTTACGAGTAATCAACTGAATTGTATTGGTTGGACAGTCTTCCAGTTAGCATTAGCTAATTTCTTAGCCTTTCCGTCAGCGATTATTGGATGAATTTTATTCAATCTTCCATGCATTCCTTGGACACTGAACTTTACACGAAGTTCGACCTTGCGCTCTCTTTCTGCAGCCTCAAGTTGGTCATCGTCTAAATCAACACTAGCCATCTCTTCACCGGTTGTCGCAGATGATACTGAGAACCTGTTTCCATTAACATGAGCAACCGGTCTGAAATCCATATCGTCCGGATTGTTCATCCAGACTTCTAGGTCGATGGAGAGGTAATCGCGAACGTTGACACGCTTGATATTGATGGAATCTACCATGATGACCAAACATGCCGAGAGGGCGGGTATTCAAAATCTCTCGCATTATGCCGGGGCATTGGGTATTCGCCCTAGTGTTTGATATGGGTTGACTGAAATGTACAAATTATGTCACCACCAACAATTGGTCAAGGTACTCAAAAAAAGGCACGACTGCAGAGACTGAAAGATGAAGTAAAGAGGTTTGTATTTGCTAATCCAGGATGTAGTGCTCAGACCATTGTAGCCCACTTAACTCATGATAAGAAATTAAGGAACCATGGGCTAACTCCTAGGAAAATAGGTTTCTTCATTCCTCGCCATTTGAAAGCACATCTTGTTTGGTGGCAAGACCATGTAGCAGGAAGAAGAGTTTACGGGCCAGAAGATTGTGATGAATCGACAGTCTGAAAGAGTCTCATCTCTGACATCGTAACATGGCTGGGGTTACGGCATACTTCGATCTCGATGGCACCCTCCTAGATGCATCGAGTGAAAAAAGCCTTACAGCACTCCTTTCAAAGAGAAGACCTTGGAGAATACCTCTCGGTGCAACAATGTGGTCGCTTGGGTTTATTGGAAATCTATTACGAGCACGTTCCGTTTACGATGCCGCTAGAAACAGAGGGCATCTTGCACTATGTAATTGGGAAACCCTACGTCAATTATCATCTGAATTAGTGGAGTCAAAATTGTCAGACAGAGTAACTAAAGATGCACTTGAAAGATTAGATTGGCATCGAGAACAAGGACACAGGCTCGTGTTGGTTACTGCTACAGTAATGCCAATGGCTCAAGCAATGGCTGACCATTTGGGAATGGACGGAGTCTATGGCTGCGGACCTGAAGAGATGACAGGCATTATGAGTGGTTCTGAACGAGGATGGAGCGTACCACGCCGCAAAGGGAAAGTCCCAATCGTACAAGAGGACGCCAAATCCATGGGTCATGACCTAGCTGATTGTTGGGGATATGGAAACACGCACGCAGATTCCTTTTTCATGTCTATTACTGGAAATCCAGTCGCTGTAAACGCAGAAGGCGGACTGAAATCTCTCGCAAAAGAGAAACAGTGGACTCAATTTGAATGGCGGATATGATGCGCCCGTCGCGCTTAAATGGGAAAGGCAGGTCGCCGAGACTGCACTGGCCCCATAGTGTAGCCTGGATATCACAGTGGCTTGCGGAGCCACGAACCCGTGTTCGAATCGCGGTGGGGCCGCTCTTACTCTTCTTCAGTAACCAGAGTAACGTTATTCTGCAGCGCCATTCTTGCTGATGAGTTCAGTAACGGTAGTAGAGACATAGCCACGCAAATCGACATACATACTCCACACAAGTAAGACATCAATCTTGTAATCTCAGTGACGCCATCAGGAAGAATATCTCCTGAAACTTCAACCATCATCCATGTTCCACCAAAACCGCCAACTAAGCCAACAATCGAACCAAGAATCGATAACTTAACTCCTAGGATATTTAGTCGGAATAGTAGGAACCCACCCGCTAGAACTAGCAAACCTCCTACGAGTAGTGAATACCCTCTAACAGAATAAGCTCCTGAGTCCCTCACCTCATCGTGATATTCTTGATAGTCCTCGGCGGTAATGTTCAATTGTTGGTTTTCATAATTTTCTAAAATGGGGTCCAAATCGGCTTCAGGAAAATCATCGGCCATTGAATTCTGAACGTCTCCCCAACCAATTAGAACCATCAAAACCGACCCTAGGATGAGCAATATTGCAATTGTTTTCGGGCCTTTTTTGTCCGGCTTAGGAGAAAACAAGGAAGCCGGAGGCGCTAGACCGTCATCTCCACTCATGCGTATTGAGAAATCATTACTCATCTGTGCAAGCCTCCAATCCATTTCTTAGGGAATCCGGAATGACAAGTGAAGTCATGTCTATCATGCTAACACAGACAGTCACTTGTTCACTAGACCAAAGCAAATCTTTGTTCTGGTTGTGGAACCTGTATTGCCAAGTACAGGATTTGTTTCCAACCTTTGAAATCCAAATAGTTGCAGTGACAGTATCGCCATACCTAAACGGTAAATGAAATTCAGATTTGATGTCAACTACTGGGAAACCAATTTCCATTTCACCAATGATATGTGAATAATCAAAACCACATATTTCATTCCACGACTCTTCAAAAAAACGATGTGCAAGATCGAATATTCTCGGGTAGAATGCAATCCCTGCCATGTCTAGCATTGGGAAATCTACCCGTCTAGTCAAACGAACTGCCATGAGCCTTCGTAGAAGAACCACTTATTCAAGCATCCTCGGGCTTGGGCCATTTTTTGGCCAGTACTTTAGCAAGGTCATCATCCAATTTAGCATTCCACCAATCGCTTCCCTGCCATATAGCATACCTCCCACGTATGCCTCTAATATCCGCTCCTTCGAACGAACAATTCCGGAAGTTAGAGAGGTTTAATCTCGCTTTACGGAGGTCTGCACCACGGAAGTCACAATTGTCAAATGCGGATTTCATTAGATCAACCTCCACCATCGAAGCTCTCCTAAAATCTGAATTTACGAAGTTACCTTCAGTTAAATCAGCCTTATCAAGAATGCTCCTTCGGAAATTGGACCGAGGATGATTTCCTCTTCGCAATAGTTCGTTAGCATGGTTTTGGAAAGACCAATCCAAAGGCTCTTCTTCCTTGTCGGTACTACTGCCCGACATTACCATTTAATCACCATCAGTATCGACTTCGCTTGTCGAGATGTGCGCGTCCTTCAGGAGTAAGAATAGCATACCTGTTCTTCTCTTTTGCAGATGGAGGGGTCACTAAGAAACCCTTCTCTCGTAGCCTGTTGAGGTAAAGGGAGAGATTACCTGGTGGCTCCAAACCAGCGTCAATAAACAACTGATCTATTACACGAGGCGGGCTATCATTGACACCTTCTACATCCCTGAGATACTGAATAGCACCTAGAACTTGGTCTGGCTTTCGAATTAAACTGCAGTTTTCGATGAGCGCCCTGAAAGCAGAACCACGTTCTGGCAGACCAGACTCTCTAGCAGCGTCAACAGCGGCTTCGATTGCTCTCTCTCTTGCATTGCGAATTCGCGATAGTGCAATCGACCATGTGTCGTCTTGCCTAACTCTTGTTAGACGTTCGTCAACACTTGTCTGCGCGCCAGTGAGGTCAATCTCAACATCACCTGCACGAATCAGTACTCTTGTATCGTCTTCCATATCATCACCTTTTGTTTCGTACGTCGTCTTGCAAACTACAACTCGATTCCTGTACCAACGTATTCAACCTCAATCAAATGAGTATTAAAGGCCTGTTTGCCTCAGTACGTAATGTTATTACAGCCACTTATTAAATAACATTACGGCTAAAAAGAAATCCTTTCCAAATCTCAAATTGTTGATTACACGGAGGATAAGGCACTTGAAGGAGCGCCATATTCAACCATTTACCCGGGTGTTAAAATGAAGCGTCTCTCTCCGATTTTGCTTACGACTCTACTGCTGGTATCTTGTTTTCCGATAAACTATGTATCGGCATCAGAAGAGTCGACTACCATTTCTTCCTTCACAGGCGGAGTTGCCTCTGTCGAAATAGATTTACAAGGGGGGGCGACAAACAATTCAGTAACCATGGATGTTCCTCGTAATGTGACTTTCCAAACCTCATTTCTAAACCTTAACGTGGACCATGGCGAAGAAACCCCGGGACAGGTCTGGCTCGATCTAAATGAAGATGGAATATTTGAGTGGGAGTTCTCTGGTACAGGATATGGTAATATTGGACACCAGAATCAGTTCTATGATGGAAATACCTCAATCACTTCTATGCTAGGTAATGGTAGTAGTTTAGTTCCTGATATATTGGTGCCATCAGAATCTACAATACAATCCTCCAATCTCAATATCAGTTTTGCTCCACAAGTAGGAGGGGGGCATTTCCAGATAGGTGAGTATCAGCAAGTCGTAGAATCTGATATTGACGGAGATGGACTACCGGAGCCGGTATTTTTGTCAACCGCAGATCCAACCAATTATTCTACCACAATTGTATGGGCAGATTGGACTTCATCTGGAATCACAATTTCCGCTCCGATTTCATCATGTGATAATGCAACCTCTCTGTCAGTGGGAGATTTGAATGGCGATGGTAGCCAGGACATCATTGCCTTCTCGACTATTTCTGGCACCGCTTGCGTGCACATAGCCAACGGTACAGCCTTTGATTCAGTGCTAAATCTCTCCCTTTCCAGTGGGTTGATCTCTGCTAAAATTGGAGATATGAACAAGGATGGATTAGATGATATCGTAACTATCCATGACATGGGCGTACTAGAATTCAACACATGGTCTAACACATCATGGAATTTAGCTACCAGTTCTACTACTGTGATTAATCCGAATGGCACAGAAGGAATTCCGGCCAACTTACTATCATTGCATTCGAATGATTTCTTTTCTAATGGTAATGAGTCAGTATTGGTAATGGATAACATGGGGCATTGGACTAATTGGGCTATTTTCAATGGTGCTTGGGGCGGGCCATTAACTACTTTTGATGGTATCAAAAGTGATGAAATTATCACCGATTTAGATGGAGATGGGGATATTGATTTGATTGGAAGCAATGACCAAGGGTATGCATTTTTGATCAACAACGGAACACAATGGAACCCTAATTTTGTTCAAGGCCAGATAGGCCTTTTAGATTCTGTAATTAGCGACTTTGACGGAGACGGTAACCTGGATTTGTTAACTCCGGTTTCTGGAGTCACCGATAACTCAGCTTCGACTCTTGAAGGCAATATATCTCACAGACAGATTAACGCTTCAAGTGTTGGAAATGTGGCGAATTATGTCTTGGAACCTTGGTCTATGCCGACTTCGATAATTACCATGGACATGGATAATGACGGAGTTTTGGAGCAGATTATCGGTGCAGGCGAAGTCAACCAAGGAGTCTTCATCGGAGGATGGCATAGTATCGAATTAGATGCTGACGGCGATGGAACGATGGAGATGGATGCCACGGGATATGCTGGAGATTCTTCCAACGGTCTAGATTCTTTGATAATGGCAGATGAAGCCAATGAAATCAAAGACGATTTAATCCCAGTATTGGCGACCCTACCGTCTTCTATGGACTCATATGGAATCATAATGAGTACTTATTCAATGGAAGTAAACAGTAGCGGAATGGGGCAATTTACTTTCTCTGACCTAGATATTGGTTATGATTGCAGTTTCACAGTAGATGTAAATCCACACGCTACAACAAATCTCACCAATGTTCTGAATCAGGGGATGACTGGAGGCACTGGCAATTACACAGTTAGTTTCCCAGTGAATTCATCTCAAGCAGGAGTTATTTCACTGAGTAATATTGCAGCGATTTACATTCCTGGAGCTCCAGACTTGTCATTACCTATTCAGCCAACACTGGTTTTAGATTCAGTGGACAATGAGAAAGTAGTACTATCTTGGAATGAAGTATTCGACTTCGGCGACGACTTCGTCGAGTTCGAGATATTCAGGCTAGAATCGGCAAATGAAACCGTGTCATTCATCGATGTTTACAATACATCTGGCGGTCAAAACATGACTATTGACACCAATATTTCTGTAGGCTCAACTTATTGGTATTCAGTTAGATCTGTTCATTTCTTCGGAGTAACATCCAACTTGTCTAATTCAATACAGGTAACAATTCCATACCCAAGCCCGCCATTAGCAGTAGAAGGGGTCGAAATTGGAGATATTGAGAATGACACAGGAGGAGCACTTTCAGTGTCGTGGAATAGTTCAACAGAAGTGATTGACCATTACGAAATATATCTTGAGAACGGTTCATTCAGTAGTATCTCGGGATTGACAAGTATTGCCAATGTGTCTGCCTCAACCAACTCAACTAATCTGACAGGCTTGATAGATTCCCATGAATATTGGGTTGCAGTAGTTGCTGTTGACCAGTATGGTAATTCAACAAGCGCAGTAATTTCAGTGGGGCCTGCATATTCTAGAAATGATGTCCCGATTACTCTCGATTACGAGATTGTAGCAACTTCTGAAATCATTTTGGGCTCGCCATTCGCATTGGAAATAATTCTTGAAGATGAAGTAGCTAACACTGAAAATGGTAACATAATCGTGTCAATGGAAACCACTTCAGGAGTATATCCAATTTCGACTAATTGGGACGGAATTAATCTTACAGACTTCTCCGATTTAGGAGTATTTACAACTGACATTTACGGCGAAGTCACCTTTTGGGCTAACTTCAGTGGTTTTGCAGGAGACGCCCAGAATCGAGAGATTTCCTCAAAGTCTGTTTCAGTTACTTCAACAGTAAATGTAGGGGCAACAATCTCTTCTACAGAAGACACATATGAGTTAGATTGGGATAATGAAACCGATGTGCGAATTAATATTGAAGCCGTTAACCCACAACAATCAGGGCTGCTAGACGGAGCAACGATCACATGGTCAATCCATAACAGTACCACCAACCAATCTCTTACAGGGACAGAACAATTCAGTGATAACTTTACTCAATTCCTAGTTAATTTCCCAGGAGGGGGGATATTGTTCGTAAACGTAACTGAACCCGGATGGATAAGCACTGGGCAGGAGCCACTTGAAATCAACTTGGTATCTTACGGATCGGAAGTTGAAGAAAACGAGACAGAAGGTAATGATACAAATTCAACACCATGGACTCCAGACATAATGAACGATGTAACTCTTGATTGTGGACAAGTTATAATCGACCCATCTGTAGTGCAAAAATTTGATTGTACTATTACTAATACCAACAATTACACAATCGAGATTTCACTCGAACCAGATGGATGGTCTCAATGGTCAGATTTCATCTTATTCGAACCATCTGCAGGACAAGGTGAGTTCGTACTAATCGACAGTGCTAGTTCAGAAATTGAAATCAGGGTTGAAGTCTTACAGAATCTTTCTGAAAATGCACTTGTTAATGGTTTAATTCAAATCGATATTAGACAAGGTCCTGTAGATTACATATATCCTGGCGACAGACCTCTAACTTTCGAAGTTCAGTGGACATTAATAGGAGAAGAACCAATTGTGAATCCAGGTCCTGATGACGAAGAAGATACTGATGATAAAAAGTCAGAAAATGAAGACACAAGTTCCGGTAATGACATGGTAATTGTCGGTAGCATTGCTGCTTTTGCAATATTAGGGTTAGTAGTATTCATTGTACTGAGAATAAGAAATAGCGACCTCGACGAATGGGGAGAAGAAGATTTAGACATGGATCCTGAGTTAAAGACAGATAGAATTTCAAAACCTCTTCCAGTGGGTGTTGCGCTAGATGAATTTGAAGATAAGACAATCATTGACGAAACCCCAGACAAACCAGATTTCATCTCAGATTTTGATGACGATGAGGATTATGTAGAAACTCTCGAATCAAATGAAGAGGAATACGAAAGTGAAGAGGCAGAAGAGGAGTATGAAGAAGATAATACTGAAGCCTCAGAAGAAGACTCCGGAATAACAGTTGATGAAAACGGAACAGAATGGTATGAAGACGAAGTAGGCGCCTGGTGGTTTAGAGACCCTGGCGAAGAAGATTGGTCAGAATTTGTCGAGTGAAATTCGTAATACCTTTGAATGAGTCGGACGGAGGAGAATACATGGCGGGCCAAGCATCGTATGACCTAGTTCTACACAAAGATGCAGACCCTCGTACAGGCGGCGTTGCAATTTGTGGATTTTCTACAGTTGGAATGGTAGGAGTTATCGCGGCATCACACGTCATTAGCCAACTAGATTTGACTCAACAAGGCACAGTTCTAAACTCAGAATTCCCTGCAATGGCATTAGTGCACCATGAGGTTCCAAAGCACCCAGTAAGGGTCTATCAAGGCAGCAATGTTGGTGTATTCACAGCAGAGGTAAGGTTTGGCCCTGAACGTGACGTACTTTTTGCAAATACTGTTCTCGAATGGTTCACTAAGGGTGGGTTTGATCAACTCATAGTAATAGATGGAGTGGCTCGAGAGAATCTCGATGATAGAGATGGCTCATTGTACGGAGTTAGCGCATCTAAACCCGGAAGGGCGCGACTTAAGACTGCTGGAATCGAACCAGTTCGACAGGGAGTTGTGGCTGGTATCGCAGGCTATCTTATCGCCGAAGGAGACCGTCTAGGTCTTGACATTACGGCCATATTAGCAGACTGCAACCCAATGTTTCCAGATGCTAGAGCAGCGGCGATGGCAATAGAAGCAGTTAGTGAACTGACAGAAATTGATATTCCTCTTTCATCTCTCTTAGAAGATGCTAGGAAGATAGAAGATAGTGTTAGAGAAGTGTTTGAGAATTCTCAAACAATGTTGCCAGCGCCTGATGATGAAATGGACCCATCATTTAGCTGAACGGGCGACTTCTAGAATTGTCTGCCAGTCTGCATTAGTTGCAAACATCGCTTCAGGCATATGGCAACGCGCCATCTTGAATCCAGCATCTTCAAGACCAGATTTAATTTTCTTCATCGACGGAATCTGTCCAATTCCTGCAGCAATTCCTAATTCATCTACAGCAATTAGTAAATGGTCTTGCGACAGTAATTCTGCAGATTCAGAAATATGTCTAACGGTTCTTTCAATTTCTCTTTTGGAATGTTCAATATCGATATCATCCCAATCTTCAGGTAAATCTTCATCCTTTCCAGAGCACAACGAAATCGCTTTTTCTGCAGTCATTCTACCTGCAATGTTAGCATCAAATATAGGTCCAGTCCACATAGGGCCTGAGAATTCCCCTTCTGCCTGTTTTGAGAAGTGATATGGGTTTGAGCGTATCCTGTATCCAATGCTTTCTCTCCAATCCGAAGCCTCTTCTTTCGACCTTTTTAGTAGAACACTAACGCGAACATGATGTCCATCAAACAACGATAGAATTGGATGAATCGATTTATCGTGCATTGCTGCTATACGAGCTATAGTCCCCAATAGAATTCTCGTTGCATCATCATGCATGTAGGAGTCTGTGATTCCAACAGCTCCATACCTTCTAACTGCGCTGGTTTTAGCAGAACCACATAATGCGGCAGTATCAGTAGCGGTAACTTCCAGAACCCCTACTCTGGATATCGCTTGTATAGCGGCATCAAGAAAACCAACTGGAGAGCCGAATGGATCCAAATCAATCCACTGGAATGGGGCTTGAATCATCAATTTGTTAGCATCACCTTCAATCCAATGGATGCCATCTTCGACAACACCTTCCTGTTCTCTGGCAAACCTACTCGGTTCAGGAACCCATTCCAAATTATCTCCGACAGGGTTGAATTTGTGTGATTGTCTAGCCCATGCTAAAGCATCAGAATCCAAATCGTTAGCAGTAATTCGTAAAAGTTCCTGAGATGGAATTTCCTTCCTCCATCGCCTAGGTCTAACGCCAGTTGCACAAAGAGCATCTAATGCTCGGATGGTTTTCCCTTCAGGAACCAACCAACCATGTTCAATTGCATCTGCTAACAGCATTACGGAACGAGTTCTAGCAGGAGCCATTGCTGGATTTAGAAAACCTTCACCGGTTTTTGCAGCAGGCCCTCTGGGCATATGGGACGGTTTAGGTTGATGATTACGAAGATGGACAGAAGTCCTTCCTTCTAGCCAGATATGTCCCGGCCAACCTTCAGGTTCCATATTTAGTCCTCAATAGTGTTCGAACACAATATCTGGATTAGCGTGTGTAACTTTGTGTCCGTTGTCAACAACTTCACCGATAATTGCGCACCCTGGCATTCTTTCTTCCAACCACTTGCAGACTGATTGTGCAACACTTGAATCCACAGCAATTATCATTCCGCACCCCATATTGAATGTACGATGCATTTCCCTGTCTGTAACATTTCCATGTTGCTGAATCCAACTGAATTCAGGTAGGATTGGTAACGGATCAGATATACTCCATCCTAAGGAGTCATGGAGCCTCAACAGATTGGAAAGGCCTCCTCCTGTAACGTGGCATATTCCATGAATTTCGCTTGTTGCACATGGGCCATCTTGAATTAAATCAACGACAGGGTCGCAATAAATCCTAGTTGGGTTAAGAAATACCTCACCAAGGGTGATTGGGCCTTCATTGAATCTTTCAATACGGCTTTCATCTAAACCAAAAGGAGCCTCATCTTCCCACGATGCTCCACAATGGGAAACAACATTTCGAACTAAAGAATATCCATTTGAATGAACTCCTGAAGACGGCATACCGATTAGCACATCTCCTTCCTTCAAATTCGCACCTGTAATTTCGCTGCCCTTGGCTAACCACCCCAGGGCTGTTCCAGATAGGTCTAGTTCGGTCACAATACCAGGCAGGCTTGCAGTCTCTCCGCCAGCAAGAGTTACCCTTGCTCTACGACAGGCTTCAGCTAAACTAGCCCCTAGTGCTGCATGTACCGCAGGGTCTGGCTTCGGAACTGCGATGTAATCTACGAATGCAATCGGTTCTGCACCAACGCACAACAAATCATTGACATTCATTGCCATACAATCAATCCCAACTCCTGCCCATTGATTCAATTTTGTTGCGATTGATAATTTTGAGCCAACACCGTCTGTAGCCAATGCTAGATAATTGTCTCCAAATTCAACTAAACCACCGAAACCACCGGGTAGGTCAACGGGCGCACCAGGGCTACCTGGCTTCCTAACGGAGCGAGATAAAGCACCTACTAAAGCGCCCACGGCATTGCCTTCGAGATCAATGTCGACACCACTGCCAGCGTAGTCAAGGCCCTCTGCCATGACACTTCCCAATCATAGGCCTCTCATCATGATACCGATTGAATTTGATTTGCTATCCAAGGCAAGGAGAGGTCGAGCCGGTGATCAATACCGCTGTGAGTTCCGGGGAACTCTTCCCATTCGTGAACGATTTGTAATTCGTTCATTCGAGCATGTAATTGTCGTAACCCATACTGTATGTTGTACTGGTCAGAATCACCAACATCTATCCAGCAAGCCGGTAATTCCCTGTGGTCCTCAATCATGTTTAGCGGGTCCCATGCTCTCCATTCAGCCCATTTGTCATCATCAAAAATACAATTTTCATCAACGGGCAGTGTTCCATCACTGTATGTTGAGGCCATGGCAGCAATCATCAGAGTATGAAAATCATCGCCTTTCAAAGACTTTGAATTCTTAACGTAATTCAAGAAACCAGACATTCCTCCGTGGCTATTGATTTGAGTTAGGACGCTGCCCATCTCAATTCCAAATAAAAGCTCAAAACCACAATCTCCGGAATGACAAGCAACAGCCTCCCAGCAATCATCCAACATTCCGCGAACCAGTGCGCCATAACCACCACTTGATTTTCCAACAAGACCAAAGCCGCTGACCTCATATCTTGAATTTATTTCACTTCGTAGATCGTCATTCAGCCAACTCCCCCAGTCACCAACAATTTCAGAATCAATAAATTGGTTACCGCCTAATGAAGTAAATGTGTCAGGCATTACAAGAATCGATGGCGGCATGACTCCACTCTTGACTAAGCGTTCGTGTCGCTGAGGGAGAGTTTCACTAAACGCCCTCCAATTAGCTCTGGCAAAACCGGTTCCAGTAAATGGAGCGAGATAGATAATACAAGGAAGAGGGCCATTTCCTCCAGGTGAAATATGTACCATGACTTCCCTTTCAATAGGGTCTCCAATTTGATTTTCCAAATTTGGCGATGAAAAAGAAAATCTTTCGATAGTTCCTCTGATGGGTTCAAAAGAGTGGGCGGGCATGAACCTGCGATGGGCTTCAAGGAAATGTGCTTGGCGGTATTCCAATGGAAGCCATTGGAGGTTGAATGATGCGATTAAATTCCAGTGGAAATGAAGGGGAAGAGTTGTTCAAACTCAATGATTATATGGGGTCGACAACGGCTCAAGATGTCCGGTTGGGGGATTTACAATGACTATCCAAGAATTTGACTTACCAGCCAGATGGCGCTCACTCCTCCTAGACAATTATAGCGAGGCCATACACAATCTCGAAGTAACTTGGCCAGACGTCCAGTCTTTGGAAGTTTCATACCGAGATATCGAATCATTCGACCCGGACTTCGCATTATCAATTGTTGAGGAACCTGAAAATAATACTCAGGCTGCCAATCAAGCACTTGGACTCCTTCTAGCAGAATTAGGCTCTCCAAGAATCGTTGCATTTGTTCGAATAATCGAGTTACCATCAGATGCTCATCGTACAGTTAGACAACTTCGAAGTGAAGATTTGGGCTCAATGATTTCAGTCGATGCAATTGCTACCAAGATAGGTAGGGTTCTGCCTAGAACCTACGAGGGGGCGTTTGTCTGTGTTGCTTGTGGCCATTCAACTAGAGTTAGCCAGCCAAATGAACAAGAATTAATCGAACCAATAGAGTGTTTCGAGATAGATGGTGGATGCGGTAGGCGCAAAGGCCAGACTCGTTTCGTTCAAAGAGTCGAAGAATCAATTTTGATCGATACACAATTCATCGAGTTACAAGAGCCACCTGAAAACCTTCGAGGAGGAGTACAACCAGAGAGAATCCTTTGTATCGCAGAACACGATATTGCAGGACAATTAAATCCGGGAGATCGTGTTACTGCTAATGGAATGTTATTTGTTCGCTCGCAAAGGAAATCCGGCAAAGACACTCCAATTTTTGATATTTTCATGAGAATCCATAGTGTTCAACGTGAAAGTATTCCATTAGAAGAAATTCAAATCACAGAAGACGAAGAACACGAAATAAAGGAACTAGCACGTCGTGATGACATCCACCAATTACTGACAAATTCGATAGCGCCTTCCATTTTTGGTATGTCCAAACAGAAAGAGACACTAATGCTTCAACTGTTCGGCGGAGTCGCTTCAAAAGCGAAGGACGGAACTCGCCTTAGGGGCGACATCCACATTTTACTAATGGGTGATCCAGGGGTTGCAAAATCTCAACTGCTTTCCTATATGTCGCAGATTTCACCAAGAGGAAGGTTCACTTCTGGTATGTCTGCATCTGCTGCGGGATTGACTGCAGCCGCAGTTCAAGACTCTGCAGCCGATGGACGCTGGACGCTGGAGGCAGGAGCATTAGCACTGGCAGATTTAGGACTGGCAGCAATTGACGAATTCGACAAGATGAATGAGAATGATCGTTCATCTATGCACGAGGCAATGGAACAGCAAAGAATCTCAATTTCTAAAGCTGGAATTAACGCTACACTTTCTACAAGGTGTGCAATTCTAGCAGCAGCGAACCCGAAAGCGGGTAGATTCCAGTCTGTATCTGAAGTACCATTTACACAACAGATTAATCTTAAACCAGCACTAATATCTAGGTTCGATGTAATTTGGTTGCTTACTGATCAACCTGCAGCGGACCACGACACAATGATTGCCAACCACATCATGAACAATCGAGCAAACTCTACTCCAGAAGTACTGATAGATCAAGGCAGTGCAGTCGATCCATCTAAGTCTTCAGCCCACGATGGCTTAGATGAAAGCAAAGGAATTGTTAATCGCGACCTGATTCGTAAATATGTTGCTTTTGCGAAGAGGTCCATTCATCCAACACTATCTTCCGAGGCTCAAAACCTATTGAGGGAATACTATGTTGAAACAAGACGCAAGGGAGGCGAATCTCATGATTCAATCGCTATTTCAGCAAGAGCAATTGAAGGTCTCTATCGTTTAGCACAAGCATCAGCAAGGGTTCGTTTGTCAGAAGAAGCGACGATAGAAGATGCACAGCGTTCAATTCGTCTTACTAAGACCTGGCGACATGAATTGATGGGCGAGAATTTCGACGAGACTACACTTCAGTCCGGTAAGAAAGCAACAGCCAGAAACCGAGAAAGAACAATCCTAGAAATAGTTCGTAGAATACATGTAGAAACAGGACAAGTAGTTTCTCTCAATGATGTCCTAACAGAAGCCGGACGTAGCGACATTTCACGCGATGCCGCCGAAGATCTGATTGATGCGTTATGCCGAGACGGCAGACTGATGCGTCCAGGCGGATACGAGACACTACAGCCTGTATGATACGATGCGCTCATATCAATGAGGTTCTACAGGTGGTAACATGGAACCGGAAGGCGATGTGGCAACTCCTGCACTTCTAGACCCTGAAGGTCTAGGTTTCATGTGCGGAATTGAGGTTCATCAGCAGTTGGCAACAGGTAAGTTACATTCACGCCAACCGGGTGTTTTACACGATATTACAATCGAGACATTGCCTGTGGATTGGCCTAAATTCTCCCGCCGATTACGTTCTGCCAGAGGAGAAGGCGGGACTGTTGATGTTGCTGCTCGATTCGAATCACGTCGAAACCGCTCATTCGTTTACTGCCAATCTCCAAATTCAGGACTGATTGAACTCGATGAACAACCACCGCTACCTCACGATAGTGATGCCCTAGATATTTCATTGACCGTATCTGGAATGATAAATGCACATCCTGTACCCCTTCTTCAGACAATGCGTAAGACCGTAGTCGATGGTTCGAATACTAGTGGTTTTCAGAGAACAACATTAGTTGCTACAAATGGAGTTTTGGAAACCGAAGGGGGACCTGTAGGGATTGATGTGTTATGTTTAGAAGAAGACAGCGCTCGTAAACTTGACAGTGAATTAACACCAGATGGTGAAATTGTAACATGGAATTTAGACAGACTTGGAATTCCATTGATTGAGATCGCTACAGCACCTGATGTAAAAAATCCAGATCATGCTAAACAGACCTCCATTGCTCTGGGAAGAACCCTCAGGGATACTCGAAGGGTAAGAAGAGGCCTTGGCAGTATTCGTCAAGACCTCAACGTCTCGATAATGTGTGGAGATAGAGTTGAGATTAAGGGTTGCCAGGATCTAGAATGGATTCCAAAAATAATCCGTTGTGAAATGGCAAGGCAATTACATTTCTATCGACTAGCCAATCAACTACGTTCCGCACATGGCTTGCCTGCATTGTCTAATGACAGAAGAGTAGAATCTCCTTCTGTACAAGAGGAAGTTTCCGACATACTTCAATTAAAATTAGTCGATGTAAGTTCGGCTTTCGAATCTTGTGAATCGAAGAGAGTCAAGTCGGGGTTAGAATCAAAATCCGTAATGTTAGCTCTACCCCTCCCTGGATTTAATGGACTCATCGGAGTCAAGGAACTCGATGCAGATGGGGCACAGATGCCAAGGCTTGGTAGAGAACTTGCAGGCGCTGCAAAGTTAGCTGGAGTGGCAGGAGTATACCATTCTGATGAATTACCTGCCTACGGAATAGAACAAGATTACGTAGATGCAACTAGGGAATTATTGGATGGCGCAGACGCTTTTGTGTTGTGCTTAGCTCCACAATGGCAAGCAGAACTCGCCCTTGAGAGCGTTTTGAATCGTGCTAAAATGGCATTTGAAAGAATTGCACAAGAAGTTCGAAATGTGGCGATTAAGAAAGGCTCACCCGAAGATGGGACAACTACGCCAATGCGCCCTCTGCCTGGCGGTGCTAGAATGTACCCTGAAACCGATATTCCACCTCTGACAATTAGTAATCAACACTGGCAAAAAGTCTTAGAAAATTTACCAATGACTCAGGCAGAGCGATTAGAAAGGCTCCGAGAGTTCGATATTAGCGGAGATCAAGTAAAGCAATTATGTTCTAGGGAGTTAGACGACCATTTCGTTGCACACAACAAGGGTTTGCCTTCTAAAGCGTGGGCCACAATGCTTCTAGAAAATGATGGCGATGTTGGTTTAATGGCACTAGTTTTGGCGGCCAAAGAAGAAGGTCATGTAACAAGGGAAGGAATGTCTGTATTGATTGAAGAGTTTACAGAACAAAACCCTAGCATGGAACAACTTTCCTCGAAAGCAGAACAATTAGGAATAAAGCCAGCAGATGCTGGAGATTTAATGTCCATCGTTGAGAAAGTCGTAGCGGGTAGAATCGACTTCGTCAAGGAAAGAGGGATGGGCGCTCTCGGTCCATTGATGGGCGTTGTTATGAAAGAATGCGGTGGAGCTGCTGACGGAAAACAGGTCAGTGCGCTGCTGCGCGAAGTAATTATGAGGCATTCTTGATGAAGAGAAGCTTGGTCTTATCACTCCTTCTTCTGTGCTTACTTGTGCCTCTTTCTACAGGTACAGATGAAGATAGAAGTTCATGGGAAGTCGATCTCGACAACGGATATATTTCTACGAAACCAATTATCGTAGATGAGCAAGTAATCGTTAGAACATCCGGGTTTTGGACAGGAGATGACCGGCCCCATGTTTACGCATTTGACATTGATACAGGCCATGAGAATTGGAGATTCAGGAATAATGCTTCAACGAATCACGACATGAGTCCTTTACTACATATTAGAGCAGGCGATGGAGCATGTGGAACTTGGGACGAGATGGTCTTAGTCGGGTGGACAGATGGTAGAGTTACCGCCCTTGACATCTCATCGGGCTCACTGATATGGGAAGTGCAGACCGAGGTTGTTTCATGGGGAATAACTGGAGAGATGGCTTTTGATGAGGATAGTGTGATAGTTCCAACAAGGCAAGGGATATCGAAATTATGTCTAAGCGATGGAGCCGAATCACTCAGAGTAAATTTACCTGAACTGGGTTGGAGAAACGGAGTTACTGTTACTGAAGAAAACTACCTCATTGGTAACGAAGAAGGAGTGTTAAACATAATCTCTAAACAAGGAGTTGTTAGCAATATTTCAATTGGTGAAGGTAAGATCAGACATGCTCCAATCGTTACAGATTCAGGGATAATTATCCACCTACAGACAAACTCCGGTTCTCAAATATACTTAGATCAACAGTTGTTATCCAATGAGGGATATTCACCTGCAATACCGTTAGCAGTAGGGCAAGATGTGTATCTAGCAACTAGTTCGAACATAATTTGGCTAGATTGTTCATCCAACTGCAGTGTCGAAGGGAAATCAACCTATCATACGAATGGAGAAATAACTCATAACGCATTCAATGATACAATTTGGTATCCTCACAACACGCCCGACGGGGGCTGGGGAACTGGCATACCTGGTGCTGACATAGCGTCCTTCAATACACAACATGACACCTACACAACAGCAGGAGTTGCGTTCGGCGATAATGGAGAGATGGCATTTGGAAATGATAACGGTATACTGATGGTTTTGCTTTCTCAAAACTCTTCGCTAGTAGTTGAAGAGAGTGAAGATGACTCCACTGACTCGAATTCTTATTTGCAACAATCTCTGATATTGCTATTATGTGGTGCCATGTTTTTCTTCCAATTAAAGAAGAACAACAAGATGGCAACCAAAATCGGATTACTACTTTTACTGGTAATTATGATCATGATACTACCAGACGTCTCAAATATTTGGTCTAAAGAAATTGATTCCTTAGAAGAATCACCAGGCGATTGGGACGAGTCATGGCCTGAAGAATGGAAAGAAACTCAAGTAATTGTATTCGAATTACCAGATGGCGAAATTGCTCTTGGTGGGTTCGCTGGCTACCAAAACGTAGAGAGCTTTACCGATGCAGCAGCGTCTGATTTGAATATTACAGTAAGCAAAGAATCCTATGATTTCGGAGTATGGATTACATCATTCAACGGTGAGTCTGGTGAAGGCTGGGAATTCACTATTGATGGCAAGAGGTCATCAGTTGGGATCTCCGTTGCAGATGTCGATGAAGACAGTGTTGTACGTTGGTCTCCTGCGTGAAGTTCAAGTCTTGGACACTCTACCGCCATCCATGGTACTGACTGACGGGGTCCACGGACCAGCCCTCGCTCCTGTCGAATTATTGGCACTTAATGCCGTATTAGTCACCATTTCTTTCTTCCTTCTTTGCAAACCAGCACAATCTGCTAAGAGAGAAATTCTGGTATTGTCAAGCATTACCTTGGCCGCAGCAGCGAGCCGGATTTTGCTAGAACCATTACCCAATGTTCAGCCTCTTACAGTGATGTGCCTAGTAATGGGTGCAACTCTTGGTGCGCGTAGAGGAATGGCATTTGCAGTCATTGCAACCATGCTTTCCAACCTAGTTCTATCACATGGCTGGTGGACACTATTCCAAGCAAGTGGCTGGGCAGCAGCAGCCTTTGCAGGTTCACGCTTAGGTCTAATCGTAGACAATGTAGTCCAAATGAAACGCCTTGCAATTACCGCAGTGATAGCCTCGGTTCTATTCGATTGGTGGGTTTCATTGTCGATATTTACAAGCGGAATGACCATTTCTGAGTTCGGAATCTATCTTTTGAACGGCCTACCATTCGATGCCCTACATGCAGTTGGCAGTTTGGTAACTGTGGTATGGGTTGCTCCTTGGCTTGCCAACTTAGTCTTCGAAGAAACGGCACAAATAGAGCAGCCACAGGTAAGTGGTGAGGCAGATGTCATCTCCGCTTAATGAAGTGACAATGGTCTTAGTGACCCGTGACGATCTCAAACTTTCCAAAGGTAAGTTAGCAGCGCAATGTGCTCATGCAGCAGTTGACTGTGCTTTGAAGGCGAAGAAAAAAGCGGCCAGGCTGTATGAACGCTGGAACAATGTAGGCGCTCGTAAAATAGTGCTTAGAGCAGATGATGAAGCGCACCTTCGGCTATTGTATGCAAAAGCGCTAGAAGGGGGTTTAGTTTGCTCACTAATCAAAGATGCAGGCCATACAGAAATCCCTCCTGGCACTATTACGGTTCTAGGAATAGGTCCTTCACCACGTTCAGCAGTTGACGCCATTACTGGCGACCTGAAACTGCTTTGAGTGAAAGCGGAGTGGACAGGTCATGCGCGAGTATCCATCAGACCGTGTAGATGTCCGCAGCGACACAGTAACAAAGCCTACTGCGGCTATGCGTGCAGTTATGGAAATGGCTGAAGTTGGAGACGATGTCCTCGGAGACGACCCTACCGTGAACGAACTTCAGGATCGACTTGCAAAGATGTTCGGGAAAGAAGCAGCATTGTTTGTAGCAAGTGGAACTATGTCCAATGCGATTGCTTTGAGGACACATACGGTCCCTGGCGATGAAATTGTCTGCGACAAAACAGCTCACATTTACAAGTATGAAGGAGGGGGATATGCTGCACTTTGTGGAGTTTCTATTTCTCTCGTAGAAGGTGAAGGTGGCCTAATGACTGCTTCTCAAGTCCAATCTGCAATTCGTAAGGCTGAAGGTTCAGGTTCACATTATCCAGATGGGAAGTTGGTCTGTGTGGAGAATACTTCCAACCTTGGAGGAGGCGCTTGTTACACTCAAGAGGCACTAGACGAGATTGCAGCAGTAGCCAAAGAGAACGATTGCGCCACTCACATTGATGGTGCGAGAATTTTCAATGCCGCAATTACAACAGGAGTAGATGTTGCTCGAATGTGTAGAGATTATGATTCGGTTTCGATTTGCCTTTCTAAAGGACTAGGGGCTCCAGTAGGGTCCGTATTAGTCGGCTCTCAAGAGTTCATCAATAAGGCGCATCGCTGGAGGAAAATGTTCGGTGGGGGCTGGAGACAAGCAGGAGTGCTTGCGGCAGCTGGACTCTATACTCTGGATCATCATATTGAACGCCTAGAAGAAGACCACGTACGAGCTAGAAGAGTTGCTGAAGCTATCAATGCAATGGATAATTTCAGCGTTGATATGGATGCTGTTCAATCGAATCTTGTCTATGTCAACTGTAACATTCCTGCTGCAGATGTAGTTTCATCCTTGGGCGAGCATGGAATCGATATGTTCGACCTTCCATACAACCGAGTAAGAGTAGCCATCCATCTTCATATTACGGATGAAGATGTTGAACGCATCATTGCTGCTTTCGCTGCGCAGTGAATGCTGCAACCATAATCACAGATAGTACTGCAATGAAACTGATACTCGGAAGTCCGCTGTCTTCATCATCTTCTTCATCAGGGTCTGATGTTTCGTCAGGCCCCTCATCAACAACTTCAGGAAGAACAATTTCGTGAATTAGATGAATTTCTAGATCATCTCCCTCATGTGCAGCAGGCAAAGAAACCTCTTTGCTTCCCGACATAGAATCGCCAAGTTCAATAATTGCTCGAACACTATCATGATAGTATTCTTCTCCATTACTTCCATCTGGGAAGTAGGCAAGGTGTTCAACAACCCAAATTGAACTCATTACGGTTGCACCTTCTGGTATTGAATCTGTATCCATTACCAAATTCCATGTAGCAATAGCACTGGAATTGTTTGTTGAAGCCACCCATCCAAGGGTGGAAGTACCTTGCCCTAGAATCAAAGGATTTTGCAAATTGGCGTTGTAATCGTCCTGCAGTGAGTCTCCAGAAGGAACGCTGCCAATCTGTCTTAATGTTCCATTAAACACAACAGTAGGTGGTAATCTTTGTTCGTATCTGTCAATCCATCTATCATCGCCCTCTTGCGAGCCTAATGGGTCTTCATTTTCTCCAATGAATCTGTGAAAGTGGTATTGTTGCATGTTATTTGTTTCTTCAACAGCGTCTAATGCGCGTTCTACTTTGACGCAATTAGTGCACCAAGTGGCGGTGTAATCCTCAACAATCGCTGGTAAATCTGAAAGGCTACTCGTACTATTTCCCGACGAAGCAGCCGGAATATTCACGCCGCCAAATACAGCACCGATTTCATCCATTTGTTCTGGACTTCCGCTTTGTGCGGTTGGAATACCTGATGCCACAAGAATCAATGCAATGATGAATATGCGGGTTCGCATAAATCTACGACGCCTTACTGAGTATCAATAGTTTTGCTCAGGTTTAGGCGTGGGTTCAAGAACCACCGTCACCGAGTTGGGCCGTTAGGCGGACGACCCGATGATGACTGAGACTCGACAATACGCTACGGGACTGTCAATGGAGGCAGTACCTGCAGGCCAATCTATGCCAGATTGGCTTGTCGACGCATTGTTACACGGTCGGAGACTGATGGTTATACACCCTAGCGAAGAATCCCGAAAACAGAATATAGAGCATCTGCATAATTATGGAGGAGGTAAGTCAATAGACACCACGCACCACCTTACAGTAAAACGATTGGTTGGTATTTTACATCTCGATTTGAGGCTTCCTTCTTTGATGGAAGATGATGGGATATTATTTGAAAAAACACACGAAGCATTGGCACTGACTGCCAAGAATTACGGGTTTCCCCTATTGCAAGCGAATCCCCAAAACCGTTGGTCTAGATCGAGAAGTCGTCGTATTTTGTCTCTTCATAAGGAGTTGATCAAACTCAAGAGGCCTTGGGATTGGGAAGAAGACCCTGGGGCGAAATCTTGCGACAAAGTGCTTAGGGCTATGGAGAAAGAAATGCAAGCAACCCACCCCTCCCGCCTGGATAGAGCAGTTTGGAATGGGTTGAAAGAAAGCCAAGAAGCGCCTTTCACAATATCTGATGTTGAAGGCATAATAATGCTCGACCATCCACCAGGTCTTAGTGAGGTTGTAATTGCTATTCTGCAAGAGTTGTCCCGGTTTACAGGATTGCACCAGCTGGTAAACCCTGGCTCTCACCGTCTTGGTTTCCATGGCGAGTATATCGAAGATATATCTCCTGTGAGAAATACCAAATCATTGGCTAACTGGGTTCCTGAGCATGACGTCTGGGCTGCTGAAGCATCCCCTAGTTGGTTAACCAGTATTGGAACAAATCGGAAATCAGATATCCATCATCTAATGTGTGAATTACAAAGCCATACACCTTCCGTATTGGCAAACATGCTGACTCATCTAGAAGGCGATGTCCTAATCGTTAGTGGTGATGCAGACTCTCTGAAGCAATCTCTGAAGCCGCATTTGGATATGATGGGCCACAAATTGTCAACCCCTTCCGTCAAAGTTAGCGATAGCAGCGCTGTTGCAAGAATCATGTCTTTTGTGAACCTCTCTCGAGGCGAAGAGGCATGGTCCTTATCTCGGCTGAATGACGTATGGTCACAAATTGAGTTGCCAATGTCTTGGCCAATACTAGATATTCAGCACCCATCAGAACAGGAGTGGAAGCCTAAATTGCACTCCAGCATTCTTACTGAGATTGCGAGAGGATTCCATCTATTGGGTGGTAGAGGGGCTTTGAGAAGATGGATGTCTATACTTTCTCAAGCCACCCCAAGAGCGGGCGTTGACCCTGTTAGGAGAAGTAGGGAATTAGAGGAATGCCAATGGTGGCTTGCTTGCATTGCAAATTGGATGCTACCCATTTTGCCATCAGCCGACCAAGAATCAATTCCCAAGTCCATAGTCGGATGCTCTTCAGGAGAAGTCCTTCCAATTCCTCAACAGCCGAGTGATGCAATCTCCTGGATGAACTCCTGTATTGAACAAATTGATTGGGGCATATTAGCATCCAGGGATCAAGTTTCAGCAAACACGATTCCGGGTTTGCAACACCTAGTGACCTCAATATCTAAATTACAAGAAGAAAATATACAAATAAATTCTGAAGACTTTAGCGAAATTCTCGAGAGTGTAGCATCTCAAGCCGAAATCCCTAGCATGAGGTCAGGAGATAAAGGCATCAAGATACTGGAGCCATCTCAAGCATTTGGGCTCCAAGCAGAGAACCTTATTTTGTGTAATTTAGATTCTGAGAGTTGGTCAATGAAACCTTCTCAGATACCGTGGCTGGATGAAGCAAGTCGAATGAAAATCGGTCTGCATCGACCTGATGAGGCGCTAAGGCAAGGCAGACATATTCTTCGGCATTTGTTGAATTGTGCAAAAGAAATCATAATCATAGATTCAAGCCTTGAAGAGGGGATTGAACTAGCAGGCCCTCTAGACGAATGGTTTAGTGACATCAACAGAGAAGGAAATCTCGCAATGATGCATCAAGAACCACCCTTCATCGATAATTCATCCTGGCATCCAGATACTCCTGATCGTTCATGGGAGTGGAAAACAATTAGAGGTGAAACAATTCTAGTTTTCAGATTAAATTCAATGGAAACAACAGATGGAAGAGTTCGTACTCATCGAAGTGGGAACCTTCACAGAGACTATGTGCAGCGCGCAGGTCTGTCTACACTTGAATCGAGGGTGCCTATATTGTCTCCCTTAAACCTAGATTCGCTTTTGTCAGCTGCGGAAGTTGATATTCTTGCAGATCAGTACTCGCGTAGAAGAACAGGAGAGGGTCTTGAGGTTGGAGAAATATTCGACTTTAGCGAAGCTCCTAGCCGAATACAATCTATTGACATCAGTCTGATTCCTACAAAGAGTAAACCTGCAAATGCTCGACAATCTGACGTATGGCCCCACTTAGGAATAATGGGTAAAAAAAGCCTAGGGATTCCAATTGACCCCCGGCCAATACAACCGCCTTCAACTTTGATTGAATCGCTTGACAGTATAACTGGTAGAAGTGCAAACCAACTAAAATTACCAACAGTCTGGTCCCAAGGGCGCCTCCAATCATGGCTTGAATGTCCTAGGAAAGCATGGTTTCAACGGCATATGTATCTTGGAAAAGATGACAATATGAGAGAAGATTTAGCGGCTACTGCAAGGGGTGATATCGTCCACCAAGTCGAAGAAGCAATACTACGTGCTCACGGTCTTGAAGAAGGCACAATTCCCCAAACACCGGTTACATTGCAATCAGGACCGATAGATTTGGACGCAGCATGGTTAGTTGCCTTACAAACTCTAGAAGAAAAAGCGCCTTGGATGCGTAGAGAAGATGGTATCTCAGCCCACAGATGTAGGGACCTGATTGGCGTTTCTCCTGGGCGGTGGAAAGAATGGATAGAATCTAGAACTCCTATCGAATTGGGTGGCAGAATTGGTAGAATGTTACAATCTGATTTCACACTTACTGATGCCGCACCTATCGCCTCGGAATGGGAATTGGAAAGTAATGGAAGAAAAAGAGTTGAACTCGGGTTACCGGATTACGAAACCACCTTCAATCTTCGCGGAAGAGTTGACAGAGTCGACCAAATACTGTTAGAAAGCCATGAGAATTCTGGCGTAAATGAAATCATACCCTTAGATTTTGAATTGGACAAACCTCCAAAGTCCAACAGATTAGTAATTATCAGGGACCTTAAATCTGTAGATGGGACAAAAGATGATGGCGGAGATGAACGTCATCTAAAGGCAATATTCAACGAATTACAACTGGCTCTATACGCACGTTCTTGGGAGATTGCAAACCCTGGCGACAGGGTAATCGGAGTGGGAGCAACTCAAGTGGGAATAGACACTCACCCTTACCTCGAAATAGACCCTGAATTTATCGAAGAGTGTGACGAACTAGAAATCGGTTCAGTGCAAGGACATACTCATGATCATTACAGAATGCCAGGCGAGTCCAAGGATGAAAACTCGAATCCATTTAGGGCATGGATGAGGGAAAGAATCACAACAGCAATCAGAGTAATCGAAAATGCAACTGCCGGGAATATCCACCCCGAACCCTCAGACTCCTGCAAGTATTGCCCGATAACCGAATCTTGCCCAAGTGCTAAACGGGGTGGTTGGTGATGATTAATTTCAATCGTTCTCAAAGATTAGGTCTTGATATCGACCGTCACATAGCTCTCGATGCAGGAGCGGGAACGGGGAAAACCACAGTTATGGCAAGCAGGTATCTTCAACATCTCCTGTCGGGCGATCAAAGAGCCACTAGATTGTTACCTTCGGCTCCCAGAATCCCATTACAAGGAATGGGGGCGATTAGATGCCCTTCAAGAGAGAGAACGACACTTACAGAGTGGCCAGGATTACTACCTACGGAAACCGTTGCCATCACCTTCACTCGCAAAGCAGCTGCTGAATTGAAAGGTCGAATTAGGCGACTCATCGCCTCTTTGCGCGCTCAACCAACTGGTGAAGGAGACGCAGAAGGGGTTCATGATACTAGATTACGTAATCAGGGCGACGTTGCAATGCTACTCTCATTAGTCGATGACGCACCAATCTCCACCATCGACTCATTTTTGTCATCAATAGTTTCTCCTTGGCTGGGGCTTGTATGCGATGATCCAACCAGTGAGCAAGTCGATGAAGATGGGGCTATTTTCCTTAGAGAAGAAGCGATTAGAACAGCTTGGAGGCTACAACGCGGAATTGAAGGAATCGAAGCAGGGATGTCCGGAGATATTGAATCATTTTTGACTGCAAGGGACAGACTTTCTGTATTATTAGGGGGCCAAACCTCCTCTTCAACAGTAGTTAGGGGTATGCTGAAACGTTCTCTATTCGTCGAAGAAGCGGCAAGAAGACTGAACGCGGGTGATTTGGAGAACATCAGCGCTTCAACACTTGACAATTTATTCATTGATCCAATCATGGAGTTCATCGATGATTGGTATGCCGAATTTAGAACGCATGTTACACATTGGGTTGACGCATGGCTTGATGGCGGTGCACGATTTGTTACCGAGGCGGATGAAGGGCAAGGAATGACTAGGTATCGCTATGTTCAGCATCTTTGTACTTTAGAAGCGAACAGCCACTTAGAGAGACTCCAGTGGATATGGCTTGTATCGCATGCAGTGACAACTTTAGCAAACCTCAAGAAAATCAATTGCACATCACTACATCATTCTCGCCCACCCAAGGGCGAAGGATGGCCTAGTGGTATTGCTACCAAAACAAATTGCACACTGGACAATCAATCCAAGGATACTATCATGGCTAATGCAGGTGAATACGCAACCTCAATTAAGACGATGTTACATACCTCTAGAGGCCTTTTAATTCGAATTTTGGGCCAATCCTCGCACCTTCTAAATCCATTATTTGAAGACCCATCTCCAGTTTCTGGACAAACTGCATACCCTCCAAGATTAGGAATTGATTTACCACAATTGCCCCCTAGTAAATCTACGAGGCTAACAACAGATTTGGAGATTCAGGTAATTCGAGATTTATTCACTGTACATCATGGAGTTCAAGAAATCCTCTCTCGCCTGAAAGTACAGGATGGAGTTAGAGACCACGATGACATGCACCGTTTAGCCGAGGACTTACTACTGACCAAATGCCCTGCAGTATGCCGCATTTGGTATCCTGCATCCGTCATAGATGCCCTAGATTCTATGGGAGATAGACCTTGGACGGATGACCACCTACACCGCGCAATTGAGGCGAGCCAAGGAAACGAGGAGGTACACGTTGATTTGATGCGCAGAATCGATATTCTGCGTGATTTAAGAAGACAATACAGGGCCTTCATCATCGATGAGTATCAAGACACAAACCCTCAACATTTCAGATTGTTAGCAAGGCTCTGGGGCCGCAGGAAGATATCGGAAGGAGAACCATCTCCTCCGGCTTCTCAATGGGACCCAACAGTATGTATTGTGGGTGACATGAAGCAGTCGATTTACCGATTCAGACAAGCAGAAGTAACAGTGATGAGAACAGCAGTAGCGGCAATTCGAGAAATGAATCGAGACGAGGCGACTATGGAATCTCGAACTGAAAACCTTCGCAGGCCCGATGCTGCTAGAGACCCTAGGCCAATACCTGGGGCAACTGGAGAATCGACAACCTTTGTCCGTTCCAGTGAATTATTGACTGAGGATGCTGATAGAAACGAATGGGTTTCTTTCCACTTAGATGATAACGAAGAATCAATCGATAACCAGTTGCTTAATCGAAGAAGGGAAGGGCACATTGAGATGTCGACAAACCATCGCACACTCCCAAGATTGATGAATACGATGAATTCGATATTCCAAGATTCGTTCTCTGATAGACATCATATCTTACCCGGACCGTGGCATGCAGAAGCTCAAGATTTGTCGCCGGCTAGAAGTTCAGAAACCAACCCAAGGCTGGAATGGATCTTACCTGCTAGAACTGGAAATGGGATGAGGCCAGTAGATCCAGAGATTGCAATCGACCCATTCCTCTACGAAGGTTCCAAAGATCGAGAACTTGCAGCCAACCTACTCGCTAAGAGAATATCTGCACTGATTAATGGAAGCACTGCTCGAATTTATTCAGCAGATTCTGAATCATGGCTTGACGTTACAGAGGAACCCGGAATCTATCGGGCCGAGGACATCATGATTCTTGTTGCTTCACACGGAAGAGTTCCACAATTGATAGATGCCTTAGATCGTCACGGTGTTCCAGCGATGGCAGGTAAGCAAGGAGTTCTATTACATCGTCCAGTAATTCAGCCCCTGATGTCATTACTTTGGCTTCTAACTTCGCCAAACGACAAGAGCGCAGCTTTAGCGGTAGCAAGGTCAACATTGGTGGGAATGAATGATTCAGAAATAATCGAGCACCTCTCTAATCATGATGGAAATCAATTACGAGGCCTGATAGATTCTGCTCCAACAGAAGAAATTGGTTCTCTAATTTCTAGGTTCGAGGATCTTGCTTCCAAAGGAAAAATCAGGGACGCAATAGAAACAGCAATCGATTACTCAGATTTACTCTATTCTTATCCACGCGAAGGCGACAGGCAAGATGTCGAGAACTGGCTATCGCTTTATGATCGAATCTCTGGTAGAGTTGGTGGAGACGCTGCATTAGTTTACAGAAGGTTGACCGAACTTTCAAACCTTGACGATAAGGATGCGCCAAAGAGCAGTTCTCCGGGGTCTGCAGGAGCGGTACAAATCCTCTCGATACACGGCTCAAAAGGCCTAGAGGCGCCAGTTGTAGTGGCTTACGATGTATTCGCCACAGGGACACGAGATACCACCTTTTCATCATCAGACAATGTTCTAGTTACTCCGGACATAGTTGCCGGAAGAATACATCCATGGCGGGGTTCAAATAAACCTCTAAGTGGTTTGTGGACGCTTGCTAATCTGTTTGATGATGGCCAGCAAAGAGCTGAGCGTAGACGCCAATTTTACGTTGCTCTAACAAGAGCGAGAGACCGGTTAATCATTGCAGGAACTTCATCCGGGGGCGCATCAATTGAGACCAACGGTTCAATCAAAATGAAACGAGGCAAGGGCCGACAGAACATGGGTCAAATGTTCTTGGATGGATTAGCCCATGCCTCAATAGAGGCAGGAAACGAAGGTTGCAGTTGGTCAGTTGGAGGACTCGATCAAACCGCTTCTACACTTCTACTAGATCCAGGGCAATTGCACCTCAATGCCCACCTTAGCGATAATTGTGTTCAAGGAATTTCGATTTTCCATCATCCTGATTGCTTTGAGACGAATGCCCAAGTTTCAACTTTGAATATCTGGAGGAATAGATTGAATCTATCCGAAGCTGCAGAATCAAACCTTACAGATAGTGTTCCAAAAACCATAACTTTCAACGTACCAATGACTTCTCATGGACTTGATGTAACACACGCTTGCAAAAGGCGTCATTGGCTGTCAAGCAAACTAAATTGGAACTCCGAACGGTTTGAATTCATCACTCAGAATAAAGAAGACAATTATTGGCCTGCTGCAACTGAGTTCGGGTCATTATTCCATAGATTATTGGAAATTGGTTTGGCAAATCCAGGCTCTAATGCAGATGATCTAGATGCGACTTGGACTCAGAAACAGTTAGACAATCTGACCAATGAAAAGACACTGGATGAAGTAATGGCACAATCTAGTATTACGGATGAAGAAATTACGGATAGAACTCGTCTTAGATTGTTACACTTGGGTAAACTGGCAAGAAACGGAGCTCTTGGTAAATTGGTTTCAGGCGAGGAATACGACGGATTCAAAGTCGAAGGTTTGCGTACAGAATTGCCATTCTATCTCTCCCTTGCTCATCATCCGGAATCACTTCACAGAACAATTTGGACACCACGCGGTCGGCAAATTAAGGCTGCAATAGAGTCAATAAATGCAATCTTTGACGGAAGAGCAGATCTCGTTCTAGCACTGAGAGACAAACAATCTCAAGGTTGGTTACAGGTAGTTGACGCTAAGACAAAGCAGTGTCTTGGAGGTTTCAATCCATCTGATCCGTTGGAAGGTAACGAATTACAGATTTCTCTTAGTGAGAAATCGCCTCATGCATCTTCTCCTTCCGAAGAAGCAATAATTGCTGAACATCGACTTCAATTGACACTTTACAGCCTAGCTTTAGAAATCGGCGAAGCGATGAAGCCTGAAACCGAGAGGCGAAAGATTCTGCCGCCCGCGATTCAAATTTCAGCCTCTGGAAGAATGGTTCGTATGACTGATGAAGATTACAAGAAGGCAAGATTAGATTTGGATGAATTGATTAGGTGGATTGGAGAAACTGAAGCATTAGAAGAAGAATTAACTCCTCCTAGGCGCTTACCAGTTGAACAATCTTCAACATGTGATTCATGCCCTTATTACAGCGGTTCAATCAAACTTTGCGGCCCTGAAGGCGAGAGGCTCGGCCCAGCATAACCAATGTACCTGGGAAGTTATCGTTTGAAGCAACTTGATGGATTTCTACATCAGTAAAACCTGCTGAATGCATTGCATCTTCCCATTGTGCAATATTCAGGGTAGTCATGTGTACTCCAACATGCTCAGGCCATGTTAGTGACTCTTCATGTTCCCTGTAATGGTCAACTCCTGCCACTAATATTCCACCATCATTCAGCCAATTATCGTGAATCATAGCAATCATTTGCGCAGGGTCTTGCAAATAGTAAAGGAATTCCATCGAGTGAACCAGATCGAATTTTTGTTCAGGTCTCCATTCAGGTAGATGCCCGTGAGAATATTTGTGCATAGAGTCAATCTCTTGAGCCTTGTTTATCATTTCTTTAGCCCCATCAACTCCTTCACTATGCGATGCACCTAATTTGGTGAGTAACCTTGTCACCCACCCATTCCCGCATCCCAAATCGATTGCAGAGAAACCCTCTCCCAATTTTGGTATTGCGAGTTCTAACATTTGTTTAACAGAGGGGGAGTGCCCTCTTTCCATACCCTTATCCTTTCCAATTAAGGCCCATTCTGAAAACACATCAGTCGCAGACTTAGGTTGCATTGTGAGACGCTAACGAACGCCCTCAATAAACCGTGTGGATTAATCGAAAGGAACATGTTCTAGGTTTATTTGCCCAAATCATGCAACTATCCTCAGAGAGTATCGATGACGTACTATTTCCACATATTGAAGCCCACACAGAAGGGAAGTTACAGGTATCTGAAATTCACACAATCGCATGGGAGAGGAGCGGGAACCCTGACGGCATTCCAGTGATTGTTATTCACGGGGGGCCAGGTGGAGGCAGCCAACCATCATATCGTCGCTATTTCAATCCGGAGAAGTTTGACATTATCCAATTCGATCAAAGAGGCTGTGGGCAATCCACTCCTTACGCTGAACTAGAAGACAATAATACCCATGCTTCGGTTTCGGACTTAGAGGTTCTACGAGAGCATCTCGAGATAGATAAGTGGCATGTTTTCGGAGGGTCGTGGGGTTCGACACTATCGTTAATTTATGCACAAAACCACCCAAACAGGGCTCTAAGTCTTGTGTTGCGAGGTATTTTCATGTGTAGGAAAGGCGAGTTGCAATGGTTTTACCAAGATGGAGCGAGCCATATTTTTCCAGATGCATTTGATTCTTACAGAGATCATATTCCTGAGCCTGAACAGCATAACTTGATTGAAGCATATTACTCAAGATTAACTAGCGGTGACGCCGAGATAAGAAGAGCTGCTGCTAGGGAATGGACTCGATGGGAAATGGCAACGAGCAGACTTTTCCCAGACCCGGAGTACCTCGAAAAAGCAGAAGATTTAGATTTTGCAGTAGCCTTTGCTAGAATTGAATGCCATTATTTCATCAATGCTATTTTCGTGGAAGAGGCTCACATTCTCAACAATGTATCAAAGATTACATCGATTCCAACCACAATCGTTCAAGGAAGATACGATGTAGTTTGCCCTACAAAGAGTGCTTGGGAATTGCATAAAGCATTACCAAATAGCAACTTAATCATTGTACCAGATGCCGGGCATTCAATGGGCGAAGTTAGCATCGCAAGAGAATTGGTTGCAGCAACTGACTCTATCTAAGGACCAAGAGATTCAACAAATCTGCTATCGTTCAAGCGTCGGCTTGATATGTATGGCCATAGTCGGTAGATAGGAAGGCATAGCCTTAGGTGAGAAAATGTCCGAAAACGGAACCATCACTCCAGAGACCCAAAATAAGGAACTCACAGAGAAACTTGCTGAAGAAACAGAGCGCCTTCTAATTCTGATGGGCGCTTACGAGAAGCAAGAGAGAGAACTCGTTAGTACCAAGGCTGAAATCGAAGTTCTCGAGAAAGAAATCGTAGAACGTGAAATCGAAAAAGAGAGTCTTGAATCTCTGCTTACAGAGAAGGATGCAAGAATTCGCGATCTCGAAATGAAAGCAAGCAAGTCTGGTAAGCAAGTGGAACACCTTGAACCAGAATTGCAAAAGATGGAAGAAAAGTTTGCGAGAGAGAAGGACCGCCTTGGAAAGGTATTCTCTATCGCAGAGGAATTGGATAACGACCTACGCCTAGCAGTTGTCGAACTTCAAACTCGTGACGAATGGTACATGTCCCACATGTCACTGTTCGAAGATCTCAACAAAGCAATCAAGCGCCGCTATGAGATGATTGAAGCCGCTGCTGAAGCAGAGCGCCAATCTCAACATATGGGTAGAGCAATTACTGAAAGAATGGATGAAATGGTCGAGGCCCGAGCAGCCGAGATGACACTTTCAGAGGCTTCCGGCATAGATGAAGTTACATCAGAAGAAAATCCATCTGCAGTAGAAGAGTCAAGTGATGGCTCCGATGACTCAGAAGATGAATGGAACTGGTCAGAATCAGTTCTAACCGGCGTTATGGAAAAGAACGGAATTACTGACCGTGACGCATTCGTCGAGTTCGCTAAATCTTACGATATGGATGGAAACAGATACCTGAAAGGCTCCGAGTTAGGAGCTGCAGCAATCGACTTTGCTGCAAAAGATACTCCAGTTGAAGCCGCGGTTGAACCAGTCGCAGAAACAGTTGTAGAGGCCGCACCAGGCTCTGAACCAGAAGTAACTTGGAGAACATCCGGCGATACTTCGGGCGACCAGTGAGGTGAGTAAATTGTCTCTTCTCGCCAAAGGCGGATTTCTGCCAGTAATCACACCAGCATTGATGGGAACTGGTTTCATTTTAGTAGGCTGGTTTGTAGATCCATTATTCGGAATAGCCCCTGGTTTGGGTATATTCATGCTAATGCTCTCAGCATTCTTTGCTAATTTCTGGAGAGATCCAGATCGACCAATCCCTCGTGATGAAGGAATAATTGTCTCCCCTGCAGATGGACATGTCATGTTCGCAAGAAGAGAAAGAGCGACTGGTCGCAGGCCATCCAATGAAGAAATGGAAGGCGCTGAAGAAGATGAGCACACAGGAACATGGCATCCTGAGCCGTGCGAAGAGATTCTATCATTCTCAACCGAACAGAGATTCGAAGCAGTTCCGAAAGGAGAAGAATCAGACACAGATGTATGGCGAGTGGCTGTATTCATGTCCCCTCTTGATGTTCATGTCAATCGTTCTCCAATCGCTGGTAAGATTACCCGAATGGAACACAGAACTGGAAAAGGAATGCGTCGAGGCCCATTCCTACCGGCATTCAGAAAAGAAAGTGAATACAACGAAAGAGTCAGAACTTTGTTTGAAAGGGAAGATGGTTTGATTGTAGAAGTTATGCAAATCTCCGGTGCTCTTGCCCGCACAATTATTCCTTGGACCGGAGAGGGCGACACGATGCGCCGAGGTGAGAGATTTGGGATGATTAGACTTGGTAGCCGAGTCGATGTAAGAGTTCCAGCAAATCGATTCAAGCCTTGCGTAATTAGTGCAGAGGACGGTGACAAAGCACACCCAAAGGGTGAGTTCGTGAAAGCGGGCTCGACAATTCTCTACAAGGAGTTGTAGTCGTGGGTTTCAAGAAAGAGTTGTTACCATTCTTTTTGATGCTGATTTTAATAATGCCTTATGGTTATTATTTTGCTGGAAAGCAGGTGTATGATACAGTTGCTCACACAAATACTGATTGCTGGGGTAACTTCGATCAAAATACGCCTGAACAATTCGCACCTTTACGAAACGAAGTCCCCCTCAACGAGTCAACCAACTCTGAGAATATTACATCTAATATCATGGAAGGACTTTCCGAATATTGGTGGCCAGGATATGAAAATGCAACGATTGAAGTCGAGGATGAAGGCCTATTTTTGTCAGCTTGGTATCTTAGACAAAACGATTCAATGCCTTGGGTAATATTTGTCCATGGGATTAGAGGGTGTAAGTCAGGCGGAGAATTGATGATTTCATCAGGAATGCTAGCAAATGCTGGATTCAATGTAATTTCCTTTGATTTGAGAGATCACGGTGAGTCATCGATTGATGATAATCGTGTATCAGGCGGCCAAGATGAGTGGAAAGATGTAGTAGCCGTTTTCGATTGGTTGGTTGAAGAGCAGGGTGCTGAGCCTGATGACATTGGATTATTTGGAACTTCAATGGGTGCAGGAACTGTGGCAATTGCATTCTCTTTAGATGATAGAATGCAATCGGTTTGGCTTGATTCGGGGTATTCTGATATGGGTAAAATCGTAGTTGAAGAATTAGAATTCCAAGGACTTCCAACCTTCTTAGGCCCTGCTGGAATATTCGCAGGCAAAATATCAGCGGGTCAGAATTTAGTAGAATATTATCCCCTTGAAGCAGCATCAGAAATTGGTGACCGCCACATGTATGTCGTTCACGGTAATCAGGACAAAAGAGTTCGATTACACCACGGCGAAGAAATGTGTGAAATCGCATTGGAAAATGGACAGGAAGGCAATGTCGAGTGCTGGTTCGAAGACTCAGTAATTAGATATGATGTTGGAAAAGGAATGGATAGCGATGAGCACGTTTCTTTGATGCTAACTCATACAGATGATTATGAAACTCGCTTGGTTGATTTCTTCACTAGGTCATTGATTTGAGCGAGGATTCAAACACGCGAAGCCGGACGGATTGATATGGCGAATGGTAAGTTGACCATGGTGGGTGACTCGGACAAACGGGCTGCTCGCATTCATGATTTGGTCAAAGCACCGGCAAATGCGCCTTGGGCCCAGGAGAGAAAGAACTCTTGGGATGCTAGAGATCCAGCTACTGTTTATTACACTCCAGAAACTCTTGCAGATGGTACTCCAACCACAGCATTGACAGTTATTCTAAGAACCAAAGGCTGTCATTGGTGGTGGTCTAGCGGATGCACATTTTGTGGTTACTTCAACGATACTAGGGACGATGTCACAAGCGAAGATCTTCATTCACAATGGGAAAAGTCTCTTGCAAGATTTGATGATTTTGAATCTATGGGAATGGTCAAAGTTTACACCTCAGGTAGTTTGCTAGAAGACAGAGAGATTCCAGTTGATTTCCAAGAAAGAGTTCTTCGGGACTGCCATGAAATGGGTAAGGAGTTAGTCGTCGAGAGTCGAACTGAACAACTATCGAAAGAAAAGTTGCAATGGGCCACTAGTATCAACCCCAAATTCTCAGTAGCGATTGGATTAGAAGCGTATGATGATGAAGTATTACGGTTCCATGTTAACAAAGGATTCAGTATCAAAAGTTGGGATAATGCGGTTGAGAACCTGCAACACTTTGGCCTCAGAGTCAAAACTTATCTGATGTTTAAGCCACCATTCATGAGTGAAGGCGATGCTCTGACTCATGGTGCCAAATGGATTAGAGATGTTGCAAGCCGAAGTGATGAGATCAGTGTTAATCCAATGAATATCCAGAGGGGCACGGTGATAGATCGCTTATTCAGAGCAAATGAATACCGTCCTCCTTGGCTCTGGTCTCTCATTCAATTGATTCACGATGTTCATTATGACATTCACCCTACAAATTCGGGCAATGGCTCTGAAGACCAAGTTAGCCGTCTGATCATTCACCCTACCGCTGGCGGGAAAGTAAGGGGCTCTCATAATTGTGGAGTCTGTGATGGAGATGTAGTCGCTGCTATTGAGCGATATTCTGTGAGTGGTGATATTCATGATTTAGACGGTCTAGATTGTGACTGTAAAGCGGTTTGGAGGCGTGAAGTCGACCTTGATAATTCTATGCCGATACCACTTGGTTCTGGTAAGAATCGAAGAGGAAATGCCCTGTCTCATCTGCGCTCGCCTTGATATTTCGCTGGTCAATGTTTATGACCAAACCACAGGTGGCGTAAATGACCCCTACGGGGTCAAGGTGATATCATGACCAACAACACCATCCTACCAGACGTATCTGAAGGAGTTGCAGAGCCATCCGCATCCAGAATAATAATTGTCATAATGGGCGTAGGCTTACTCGGCCTTATTGCAATGTTTAGCAATATCTTCGGATGGGATAACCTACCTGTAATTGGCGAAATAATTCCATTCATGGATAATCTTGGAGGTTCAGCGATTTGGTACTACTTAATCGGAATCATTGTCGGTTGCGGAATGATAATTTCTAACCTAATCGGAGGCGTCCTTTCGGACTAGGAGGTGTGATGTATGTCAGAGGCATTTACAACAGCAATTATTCTGCTTGGCACACTTTTGCTATTCACACACTATATCCAGAAAGGATTCGGTGGAATGAGCAATCCACTTCGTCAGTTTGGAATGTTCCTTCTTACTAAGGCAGCAGGACCTGCAGCAGATATGTTCCAAGAGAAAGAAGGATCTGGTGCAAGGACTTGGATGCAAACCGGTGTATTCTGGTTAATATTGGCAGGTATCGGTGGTTTCCTTTCAGCTTGGCACAATTACGACCCAGCGGCCTTGGACTCCCTTTCGAACATAGGCTGGTCGTATGATGACGGCAGCGCTCTTGCTTACTTCAGTGAAGTTGCAATGACCACAGCATTGTTCGCAATCCTTCTCGGTGGAGCACTAGTTGCTCACTCTAGAACAATAGGCTCCGGACTTGCAAGCGAGGCAAATGCATCCCTGATTGCATTGGTTTGGACAGTTCAGACACTAATTGGATTGGTTCTCTGCACTCTAGATTACTGGGACTTCATCACCTATGGGGAAGCCCAGATGGCATTGTACGGGCTAGTTTCAGCACTTCTAGTAATGAGCCTGTTAGTTAATTCACTAATCACTTTAGGAAACCGCGGAGAATCTCCGGTATCGGTTCCTTCATGGTTCATGATACTGGGACTAGTTGTCCTTCTCTTCAGTAGAGTCAGCAATGCTCTTGGAGAATCCCTGGGATGGACTGGAACAGTCTGGATCGCCGATATCATCGCATCAGGCTGGGTTCCTTTGGCTCTTATGTTTGCAGTAGGATACCACGTTCTATCCCATGTGTCTGAACAACCGATTTGGTCGGGAAGTCTGACCAAGGCATCCATGTTCTTACTATTCGTCACAGTACCTCCGTTCTTCTTATCAGAATCTACTAACGCAGATGCATTCACACAATCAATCGGCGCAATACTAGTTACAGTAGGATTAATGCCAATATTCGCTGCATCTGCGAACATGATTGCGACTATGCGTGGTAATGCTAGTGCAGTAGTGAACAGTCCTGGTGCAACAGCAGCGGCTGGTGGAGCAATACTTCTACCAGTCTTCGCACTACTAGGTTACTTCACCGGCCTGAATGTAATGGTTGGCGATGGCAGTATGGCAAATGTTGCCGCAGTAGTCAATTCGTCTTACCTTTACGTCATAGGAGGGTTATTCGCACTAGCTGCATTATTCCACTCCTATCCTTTAGCAGCAGGCAAAGAATTGACAGGATCTGCAGGAGCAGCATCATGGCTCGTAATCGCAGGTGGGCTTCTTTCGACTATCCTTTTCCTAATGGGAGAGTGGACAGAAAACGCACTAATAGAATCCGAAGTGGAAGACCCAACAATTGGCCTTTCAGGATTCGCAATCACAGGTGCATTTGCATTCTACGGTGTAGTAATCGGATACATTCTAGCAGGTAACAGCGTAATCAAAACGCTACTTGGCGGAAATACAATGGTAACATCCACCGGTACAACAAGTGACATCTCCTCTTACAACCTAGTCGAAGGAACTACTTCGATAAGGACATTATTCGGTAGGGGCGTTGGAATTGATACAACCCTAATAATTGGTGAATCCGAGGAAGAAGTGACAGGCGGCTCTACAGTAATCGAAGTATCTGCAGACCTTCACAACGACGAAGTCGACGAGTTCCCGGTGAATTTCGACGAGGACCTTGTTACACTAACTAAGTGGTTGTGTGGCCGCGGAACAACCACTGCACAATTCTTCGCTTGGGCTGACATAGATAACTCTGGAGAGATTGATATGTTTGAATTCGCAAACGCTCTAAGAGTTGGAGAAATCGCGGATTTACCTCCTTGGGATGTTGAGAAACTCGTGAAAGTAATGGACATTAATTCAGATGGTAACATCAACCTCCCTGAATTGGACATCGCACTTATGGCAATCAGGAACGCTCTCGGAATAGAATTCATTCCTTACGAAGAGGCAGAAGAAGTAGACGCCGAAGAACCTGCTGAAGAAGCTGAAGAAGCTGATGAAGAAGAGGAAGAAGAGGAAGAAGAGGAAGAGGCTGCTGAAGAAGCCGCTGAAGAAGAATCCGCACCTACTGAAGCAGAACTCAAGAAGATGAAGAAGGCTGAATTAGTCGATGTTGCAAAGTCAATGGGATTATCTCATACTGGAACAAAGTCCGATTTGATTGAGCGAATCACTCAGGCGTGAATGGAATGCGCATAGGTTTGGTTGGAAAGCCAAATGTGGGCAAATCTACATACTTTAGCGCAGCAACTCTGGCAAAAGTCGACATTGCAAATTATCCATTCTGTACAATAGATCCCAATGTTGGCGTTGCATTTCTATCAGCACCTCAGCCTTGCCCATGCAAAGATTTGCGTGAACGCTTAGAGGCTGATGGCAGAATGGAGCCAGTATCAAGCGACGATCCTAGACAAGGAAGCATTTGTGAACCAAGAACTGGAACCTGTGTGGGGCATGTACGTCTAGTACCCACATTTTTGGTAGATGTCGCAGGTTTAGTTCCTGGCGCATCTGAAGGTAGAGGCAGAGGAAATGCGTTCCTTTCTGACTTAGCAAATTGTGATGCGCTAATCCAGGTTGTAGATGCGGCTGGTATGACTGACATTGAAGGGAATCCAATCGCTGCAGTAGAAGATGTAGAGTCCTCATTGAAGGAAGAAACCTCGTTCCTTACGGCAGAACTAGATTCATGGATACATGGTATACTAGATGACGGTTGGTCTAGAGGATCACGTAGGGTACAGGCTGAAGGCGAAAAAGGATTGAGCACATTCCTCCATGAGAGGTTTACTGGTTTGGGGGCTAACCTTTCACATGTCCTTCAAGCACTTGATGGATTTAGGACTCAATGGGGCGGTCTTGAAACCCCTTGGATGTGGCCAGAAGAGAAAGTCCACTCACTTGCTTTCCATTTGAGACAACAATTGTTTCCAATTCATATTGCTGCAAATAAGGCAGATTCTTCCAAGGGCACTCCTTGGAATGCAATCGACTCAAACGGCATAGTCCAGCCTACTATGGCTGACATGGAGTTGGCTTTGCGCAGGGCAGACTCAGGCGGAATGATTTCGTATAACCCAGGAAGCGTCACTTTCTCTATTACAGATGAATCCAAATTAAACCCTGCTCAACTCAACGCACTTTCTTCAATGAAAGAAAAGCTATCTAGCGCTGGTGGCACTGGTGTCGCATTATTACTCTCAAGGGTTCTTTTCAGTGCACTGAATCACGTAGTTGTGTATCCTGTTGCAGATGAGACTGCTTGGAAAGATGGAGAAGGCAGAATATTGCCCGATGCTTTCGTAGTCCCAGATGGAATTGAAACGAAGGCTCTTGCTTACAAGGTCCATAGTGATCTAGGAGACGGTTTCATCAAAGCGATAGATGGACGCACTCGTCGAGTAGTAGGTGCTGAACATGAATGCAGCGATAACGATGTGATTAAAATTCACGCAAAATCGTGATTATTCTTCGTCACTTTCTTCTCTAGCAACTTCCAATTGTAGAGCAATGACCATTTTATCAGGCTCTTCAGTACTTGGTGCGGTGGCTGGTGACATCATTTCTCCTACTTCCACATACAGGCTAGGTCCGTTTGTCATGAAGTATACAGAGCCTCGGCCAGCTCTGGAATCGGCAGGTTGTGGATTTTCACTACTTGCACAAGCATCGATACAACCATCGGCAAATGCGATGTAAACGCGACCTTCAAGGTCAATTGTTAGATCATTGAAATCCAGTAGGTTTCGGTTAGAACCTCCTTCTTCAGAACGGCAATCGCCACTGTTCAGACATATTGCACCCACTTGAACAGGGTCGTTAGTCAGTCTACGAGTATGGAATGTAGGGTTATCATCTAGGGCGTTTAGACTGTAAGTTACGTACAGGTGATAGTGAACTCCACCCGGAGCAAGGTGCCCGTTACCATTCCAATCGTTTCCATCGATATCTGTAGTTCCTAGCAAAGAACCGTTTTCGCTACCAAGGTAAGTAATTGCGATTCTTCCTGGATCGCCAGAATCAGTTTGAGGGAATGCTGTAGAAATTACTTCTGCTGGACTTATACGGATACTTTCCTGCTCCCACGATTCTCCGGAATCTGTACTTCTAGACATGTAAATACCTTGGTCGCCACCAGTCCAAATATGGTAGGCGTTGGATTCACTGTCAGTGGCAACTTCAGAGTTTTTGCGAGGATTAGGCGTGCCTGCATCATTTCCCATTTCCCTTTCATACCAGGTTAGTCCGTTATCTTTAGAGAAAATTAGTGTTGGAGTTTCTACACGAGGAGTTACGTAAACAGTTCCGTCTGGAGCGGTTGTAATCGCACCATGTAATCCACCGTTTGTCGATGCTAGGCCAACAATATTGCCTCCTAACTCGAAAGAAGCACCACCATCGAAACTAGTGAAGCAGGAAATACCTACTAACTTATTGAAACAGAAATATACTGCAGTTTCGTAAATATTCTGAGAAAATACACCAACAAGACCTAGCCCTTCATCAGTCCAAGGGCCAGATGCTAACTTGATGTGGTCATTCAGTGGCGTTGTACCTGAATCATGGGGATTGCCCAGCCATGATTCTCCATCATTGTCGGACCATCCAATCCATGTGGATTCCAACCCCATCATGTGGATATTGAATACGCGGTCGGTCACAGGGTCAACCCACCCGTAAGGGTCGCTCGTAAACGGGGCTTGGGTGATGTCTGCGACATTTGTCCAACTTTCGCCATGATCACATGAACGCATTGGTTTCTCCATCGCGATGAAGAACATACAGCCGCTAGAAGTAATGCCAATACTAGGCTCCTTTCCAGTTTCTCCTACATCACTGAATATGAAATCCATTTCCAATGGTGCTTCATTGACCGGCATTCCCGAACTATCTGTGACAAAAATAGTGGGGTCATCAGATGCAATTGTATCAGCGGCTTCTTCCAGTTCGCCTCCATCTGAAGACATTACAGTGTAAAGGATGGTTGAAGATAATAGTAGCATTACTAGGCCGATTGCCATAGCAGCCTTTGCAGAAAAAGTACCAAACATTGGCTGGTTGTCCTTTTGTGAGGCCCAACTATCATCGATAATTTCTGCTTCTAAAATAGTAGAGTCTGCAGCGCTAGCAATCGTTGCAGATTTACCAGATGACGATGATGCAACTACAGGTTTGGCGTTTAGTGCCGAGGATGAAAGCTCAATTCTCTTCATCATAGGATGGTGACGTAGTCTCATACATGGCCTTTCAACGAATACATACAATGTCATTGCAGATACGAAGGTCAATGTTAGTGCAAGAATTGCGTTTAGGATGAATGCAGTGTTACCAGACATTTCCATATCGGTGATGAAGAACTCTGTTGAGATTGGGAATAACCAAATCATTATCATTTCATGCATCAAGTATCCAGAATAAGATAGTTGAGCAATCGGGTAAAGAAATTTAGCACCAAGAATTGTTCTCAAACTCTTAGCGATTACATCTTTGGAATAAAGTGCTGCAATAATGAGGAATGCTAGGCTTGCTGCAAAAATATCTCTTTCAGTTGCGTACCATGCTAACTGTACAAGGTATGGCGTATCTACAATATATCTCATGTCGAGCATCGATGCGCAGATGAATAAAACCAATGCTGTTGTAGATAAGAAAATTACTTTCCCACTACTTTCGAAGAATCTCTTCAACTCTCCATTTCTGAAAATATGTAACCATGCAGCCATGATACCAATCAACAAACCACCATATCGTGTGTAGAAGTTGTCGTATGTGTGATTAAATCTGGCATCCCAGTTAGCAGAACCTAAGTCCTGAATGTCCCAAAAGACAGCTAGATCGTAATACTCTAGCGCAAATACTCTCAACAACCATCCAATGAATAAAAGTCCAACGCACCACATGAAGAAATGCTCTGATTTACGCATAAATAAGAGGAATACCGGGGCAATAAGATAGAATTGCTCTTCTATTGCTAATGACCAGCACCACCCCATATATTGATTTTCAATTGGGATGAAGTTGTTTACGTAAAGGATATTTGCCCAGACATATTCCAAGTTTTCTCCTTTCATGAAAAATATTCCAAGAACCATTGCCACGACATAGACTGGCATTAGTCTCAAAAACCTGCGAGCGTAAAACCTTCTGAAATTCATGGTTTCTGATTTGTTGATTTCTTTGAAAATAATTGAACCAATAAGGAATCCACTAATCACGAAGAACATATCAACTCCTAGGCCGCCTTTTACTAACCAAGAGAATGCAAAATTATTGAATATCGAATCATAAAATGGTAACTCATTACCGTTGGTCCATTGGCTATTTTGGAAAAACCAGGCATGGAAGAACAGAACCCATAGGACAGCAATTGCTCGAACTCCATCAATTACAGGCTGATGGAATGTTGGGCGATTAAACAAGTCCCTCAAGCCATCTTTTACATTGAATAAATTTGATTTATCGAACTCTTCACTCATTCAAATCACCCGACTTGTTTTTTCACCGATTTTAGAATAGACATTCAGTTTCGGCTTCTGTGTAAATCGAGTCTGTATTGCTTGGGTATTTAGTAAAATTGCCGAATCGACTTTTGATTCAAATTCAATCAATGACCCTTGGGGCGTTCATATTCAGGAGTTAATCTAGCCATAACTGCCATGTGCTTCGATGAAACGAAGAACATGTAAACTGGAACTAATAGAGTACATGCCGCTAGAAGAATCAGCGTGTACAACCCCCAAGGTTCAACACTTCTGATGAATAATGTCCACGCAATCCAAAGCACGGAAAGCCACATCAAAGGCGACCATCGCCTTGCCATTGCAGAGAATCTTGCATTAGCAGTCGAACTGTCGTAATACGAAGCAGCTTCTTCTTGGGTGGCTAAACCTTTCTCAACTCCACATCGAACACAGACCTGACTTTTAGGTCCATTTCCATGTATGAATTGCTCACGGGCATAGGTGCCGTAGCAGTGACGACAGGTCGGCATGATAACCGCCACTAACCGCCTCCACTTCAACAATGCGCTACTCGGTTAAGAAATTCTTCTAAGACAGCCATACCATTTTGCGAGCCAATCGACTCTGGATGGAACTGCACACCGTATGTATTTCCGTCTCGGATTTCCATGGGCAATGTGCCAGTTTCATCCGTTGCAGTAACAAATAATTCGCCATTTCCACTCAATACCAATGAGTTGTATCTGGTCATTACATGCTCCCCTTCTTTTAGAAGCCCCCTCCCATCTGCCAAAACAGGAGATGGCACTCCATGTACGGGGCCTAGAGGGCTTTCAATGAGATCCATTCCCCTAGTAATTCCAATAGCCTGGTGGCCCAGGCATATTCCTAAAACAGGAATATCCAATCTTGCGGCATGTAGCGATAATGGAGAAATTTCTGGGCGTCCTGGTCCGGGGCCAATAACAATCGCATCGTAATCCAAATTAGGGATTTTTCCTCTTCCATCGTATGTATCAACCGAACACCCTAGAGATTGAAGAGCGTGAATTATGTTGTGTGAAAACGAATCTAAATTATCGATAAATGCAACATTTAATTCAAACTTTTTCTTTACGAGATATTCCTCTTGCTCAACATATAGTGGGTAAATCCCTAACTCACCTTTCGGGATTGTTTTGACCTCAGGGTTTAGCCATCCACATGCTCGCCTCAGAGCAGCAGCTTTCCAGACTGCTTCCGCTACTTCTGCATCCGGGTTACTTTCGATAGTAATCCCTCCACCTGCAACTACAGTACCGTGCCAACCATCTGGAGTATATCTTGCTTCTAAGGTACGTATCATGATATTCCATGTTGAATCTCCCGAATGGACATCAATCCAACCCATTGACCCTGTCCAAAATGATCTTGGTTTCTTCTCTAATTCATCTATTGATGCACATACAACCGTCTTGGGGCAGCCAGTGATACTTCCTCCTGGGAAAAGAGCCTGTAGTGCATCGATTCCATCGTTTTCATCAGAGAGTCTACCTGTGATGTGTGAGACTAGGTGCTGTACATTAGAATAGGCCTCAACGTTGAATCTAGATTGAACAACACTACCTGGTTCTGTAACAATTCCCAAGTCATTTCGCTCCAAATCAACTAGCATCCTGTGTTCTGCTCGTTCCTTTTTGTCATGTACCAAATCTCTTCTCAGCAGCGACTCTTGGTCGGCATCAGAGCCTCTAGGCCTAGTGCCTTTTATCGGAGCAGTCATTACAGTTCGACCTTGTGTCTCGACCAATATTTCAGGTGATGATGATGCTAATGCAATGCCTAAATCAGCAGCTTCGATATACCCACTAAACGGCGCAGGGTTATTGGTCGCCAAACGGTGGAAAATGGCTGCAGGTTCTTCCTCTAGCATTCCCTCCCAAGTTCTTCCAAAATTTAGTTGGTATATCTCTCCCGATGTAATTGAATCTTTAATTTGCTGAACAATTTCTGCATGCTCTTCATCTGTATGAGATGATTTTTCATTACCACCTCTAACAGGTTCAGGTAGTTCAGGGAAGGTAACATCTTCTTCTTCCCATTCATCTACTAGCCACAGAATTGCAAGTATGTCGCCAGGTGAGGGAGGGTGTTGTAAACGCAGAGGCTGGGTCCACTGAACCAAATCATACGCTAGAGAACCAGCCCAAACAGAACCTACTGGTGTGTGTGGTTTGAGGGCTCTTAGCATCGAATCAATAGTCATGGAATTGAGAATATTTGTGGCCTTCCAGCCTGTGCTTGTAAGTGACTGTAATGTTCCTTCCATTGGAGTATTTTGCACTGAAACAATAGTCTCACCATTTAGTGGTGAATGAGGGACTTGAGGTTCTGTTTCTGGTTGAGTGATAACCAATCTCTTTTTCATGCCCTTTGCGAACATACTTCTCTTTGTTAGGTGGGACTTAGGCCCACCAGATAATAGTAAAATTCGATCTTCACCTTGAGCAGAAAGCAGACGGTCAATCATCGCCAACCCTCTCCAAGCGCTTCAATGCAAACTTTCTGTAAATTGTCGCTACCGTCTCCGATATCAACATCGTCAAGAACAGTTAATCTCGCAGCACCCATCCCAGTTCCCAACAAGACAATTTCTTTCGCCCTTGCTACAATTCTTTCGTTTAATCTGCCTTCGCTAATTATGAAACCAGAATCTTCGATTGCGCTTTTGCATACATCAAAAGTAACAGAATCCACGCCACCTAATTTAGCATCACTAATCCATACAACACCATCATTATCCAGTATTAGTGGCATTACTCTATCACCGTCTATAATACAATAATCGTGAACTAATATTGCTACATCAGCGCCTTTACTCAAAACCTCAGAAGTAATCTGTCGATAAGCGTCCCAATCCCCGTGTTTAGTTCCCATTATTTTGCGACTCCATCTAGGCGCAGGAACTGTAATTCCTTCAGCATCCATGTGTATATCTTGATAGAAATCTTTAGAATTGAAACTAACCCCTTCACTATCAACTTGAATTCGTATTAATCCTTCAAGTCCATTTGGAATTTCAATATCAGGAACTTCAATTCCCAAAACAGCAGCATGCCTTGTAAGTCGCTGTAAGTGTAAATCGAGATGGAATAATTTTCCACTTCTCGCTCTCACCGTAGTAAATACAGCGCTTTTAGGTCCCATTACCATACAATCACAACAGATCATCCAAGAATGAGGTATCTATTCCTCCTTGAGCTGGCTGCTCTGGAGCAGGTTGAGTCCAGCGTTGTGGTTGAACTTGGGTTTGTGGTTGAACAGGCTGACTAGGCTGCTGAATTCTTTGTGCTGCTGCATAAATGTCGCTCTGTTGTGCAGGTTGAATCGCTTGAGGTGGCGCTACTGGAGGAGGAGACAGTCCTCCGAAAGTCCCGGCATCGTCCCATCCTTCTCTTGCTTGAATGCCCCATGTTGCTTCTTGTAACTCCCAGTCCTTACTACGAGTAGACTTACTGCCCTTACCTCGTAGAACCAATACAAGCAATAGCATTGTAATGAAAACCATTCCTGCCAATATCATGTTCCCAGTTGACAGCAATTCTCCTAAATCAGTAGAAGAATCGTCTCCATCTGAACCATCTCCTTCTTCATCGCCGCCACTAGCGTCGATAGAATCAATCTCCTGTGATTGAATGATCTGACGACTGTTGATATTGTCTTTAGCTGCAACTCCTATCCACCATGCAGAATCATTTGTAAGATCTGGATAATCAGTAGTTGTAATTGTGAATGATGATGCTACACTTGACATTCCAACTTCAGTTGCATCTGATACCGCACTAAACTCTTCATCTGAGATATAAACTAGGTAAGAACGTACACCTGGGTCGTTTGTATGTTCCCAAGTAACCAATATCGAATCATCTACCCATTGCAGTTCAATACCGTCAATGTCAGGCAGGTATGCTCCTACGTCATCAACTCCATCATCAATAGCGATTGCAGTTGATGTGATTAAATTGTCACGATATGCATTTCCAGACCAATCTACTGGCACAACTGCAACAGTAACTGGTGTGTTTGGAACAACTAGGGCATCAAATGCTAGAATATCGATTGTTAATGGAATCGCAGGATCTCGGTCTAGTGTTGCAACCGGTGTCTTGACAGTTCCACTCGAACCTACAGAAGTAAAAGTGAATGCTGCTGCATACACTTCGTAGTAAGCAATATCGCTCTCTTCAGATAGAGCAAATTCAAGCAGCACAGCGGTACCATCATCGCCCGCTCTGTCGTATAGGTTCAAACCGGTCAATCTCTCTGGAGCTGTTGTATCTGCTTGATTATCAATTGGTGTAACCATTGCGATATTCAAATTGTCAAGATGAACGTTGCCTTTGATGTCATGGACAGTTACTGCGACATATAATTCTACATCAGGAACAATCTGGCCAGGTAGTGATGATGAGATACTACTTCCACCATATAGAGCCGTATTCAATGTCAATTCAATCGGACTCTTTGCAGTATCAATCCATTGCTTATCCAATACAATGCATCCACACTTGCCCGGCTCAGTACCAGCTTCAGTCCAGAAATCAGTTAAATCGTCTAATGGATATTCTGCTGCCCAAATCACATAGTAATCAAAGTCGTCAACTTGTGAAGGGACCCATGCAACATCAATCGCAGTGCCATCGTCATCTGGATGATCCCACGCATTCAACTCATCGATTCTATCAGGTTCTGTCGCCCCATCGATATTGTTGACATATGGTGTAACTTCTAGAATTGTAACGTCTCCAGTGTCTCCATTTAGCCACTTGTCAAAAGCAACTGCTCCAATCCAATATGTTTGACCGTCAATAAGCACATCTTCTCCAATCGAGTCAATGATTGTCATATTGGTTTCACAATCCGGAACAATAGCAGCCTCCTCCATGTTACCGACATTTGAAGGTTGGAAAGAACCACCTTCTATGTCTACAGGGGCCATGTAAACAACGACATAAGCACAATCAGATGCAACAGAATTGTCCCATCCCATTTGAACACGACCGCCGTCATCAGCAGGAACATCTTCAGCCCAAACTCCAGTTAATTTTGGTGGAGGCACGCCGTCATTGATTCCACCCGTTGGGACCACAGGGCCTATAACAGTAGCATTTACCAAATCCTCTTGCCCAGATTCATCAACACAAGTAAATGCTAACCAGTGTGGTTTACCTGCCTCTAGAGTCAATGTACTTACATTTCCTACTTGGGGCAAAATTTCGGTATGCATAGTAAGACCAAGCGCATCACTAATTTCAGTTGTTGATGCATAAACTCGAGTGCTCGCTAAGTCAAGTGCACTACAACGAGCCCACTCTGCAAATACTTCACCATCGACTGCTACAAACTGGTCTCCAGAAACAGCTGTAGCCCAAATCGGAGGACTTGGGACTTCATCTGTAGGTGTGGCAGGTCCGAATGGAGTAGAAATTACTCCAAATCTTCCGTCGTTGTATTCTACAACAACCACTGCTGAATATTCGACTCCATCCTGAAGCGGCTGACCATTGGTTGTAGAAATATCGGTTTGCAATCTTGAATGTATGCTAACTGAGGCATCTGGAGTTCTTTGTTGAAGTTCTGCTACTGTTGGTTGAACATCCCAGGATTCATCGACGTAAACTAGGTATCTAGAGAAGTCCTCATCGTGAACTAAGGTCCAATTTGCCATAAGAGTGGAACCTCCATCATCAGCCCTATCCCACAATGACAAGCCTTGAATCGGGGTCTCAGTTCTATACCAATCATAGGTAATTTTCACCCACATACTTCCATTAGAAGGTGAATTAACTTGTAAATCCACATATCTAGTTCCATTCAGTAGTACGCCATTATCAACAGCATATTGCATGCTGGAAAGGAATGTTGGATCGTTCGAAAGATTGAGTGTTGCATTCCACTTCATGTCGACTAATTTAGCCCAAGTTGCAGCGCCACCCACCGGTGATGAGAATGTTATCGGGACAGTTTGCATAGGGATTCCATGCGCTCCTGAAACGCCATTTTCGCTCAAAGTTACTGCGTTGCTAGAATTAACCAAAACTACTTGCATTCCCGGATGAGTATAATCTGTAACATCTTGGAATTGCAATTCGAATCCAAGGGATAGAGGGTCAGCCCTTCGTAATGTTGTAGAGTCGAGTTCTTCACCAGAGTTTAGAGTCCAAATTTTCAATCCTGAATCAGTAGTCACTGCAACGTAGGAATTCGAAACAACACTGCCACCGGTTGAGCCTTCAGCATAGAACCGGTCAACAATAGAATTCCCATTGAGTCCGGATTGTATAACTGTAGCTCCATTTTCTCCAACCGCAATCAGATAAGATCCATCGGAGCGCATGCTATACACAGGCCAATCTTCCATTGAGAAGATGTTAGCTCCAGAATTGAAATCTCCAGTGCTCCTTACCCAGTGCACAAGAGGTCCTGTTGTAGTTGCGACATGTACTCCCCAAGAATCGGCAGTTACTGCTGTAACGGAATTAGAAGGTAATTGATCGAATTGATGCAAGGCTGTTATCGAATTATCAGCAGTCTTCATTTGAGTAATTCCTGGTCTATCAGTGCCCCTTCCATCGTGGGAGATGAACAAACTCTCCTGAGTTTGCGTACTCCCTCCCGCAGAAGTTGATGAGGTAGTGGCTCCAACCAATCCCCAATTCGATGTTCCCATTAGGCCATCTGCCGGAGTAAATGTGGTGAACGTATCACTGGATTCGTCATACATCGCCAAACCACTAGGGGTTGCCATCCAAACTTTCCCATCAAATTCTACTAAATCTTGGACGTAAGAGATTGGTAATCCGTCGATGGCCGTCAGAGCAGTTTTCCAGTTTTCTCCGGTTGCATTCCACCTAGCAACGCCATTATTGGTCGCGACATAAATCGTTTCAGATAAAATCAGGCCAAACTGATTCGTGACAGTTACCGCCTCTATCGAATTGATATTGTTTGAGGGAAGGCCTGCAATTAATCGTCCAGCAGTGTAGGTCATAGTAGTTGTATTGAATACCTGTATTCCGGGAGAAGAAGACCCAGAGCCTTGCAGTCCAATGTACAATTCATCTCCAACCAACTTCAATTCATCCTGGAAGTCATGGACTCCAGTAGGGAGTGTTACTAGTGAACCAGTTAGGGTGTCTAACATTCTTAATCCACGATTATTACTTGCCAAATACAAATTAGTACCAACTAATTCGATATCTGTAACCGCTGCATTAGCAGGAATAGTCCATCCCTTTTGCCATTCAACAGATCCGTTTGCCAGCTTTACACCTTGTAAAACACCTGAACCAGTGCTTTGCCAAGAGGAAGAAGCAACCCATAGATGGGTCGAATTTCCTGCCATTGAAGTAACCTGTCCACTGACTAGATTTGGAAGAGCATGAATTGTGTTTTGACCACCTTGTCCTAAAGTATCGACGTGAGAATATCCCGATGTCCCTCCAGCCTGACCAATTAACCACTGAGTTCCTAGCCAATCGATTGAGGAAACAGGGGAGCCTGTTGAAAGTATGCTTGCAGTTCCTACAGTCGCACCATTTGCAGATAGCAGTACATAACCGCCGCCAATTACATTGCTGCCTTGAGTTCCAATGTCATATCCGATCGCAAGTTTTCCTCCTGCGAATTCCATTGCGCCCCACCAAACAGGGTCGCTAGGAATATTGTGAGTGGAAGATGTGAGGTCAGATAACCACTGGTTTCCGTTGTAATCATACCTTGAAATTGGTTCTGAATCATCGTTGTAGCCAATGTACAATATGTTGCTAGAGTCGTCGCATGCGACAGCTGCAGCATCACCATCTGCTAATTGAGTGGATGTTGTGAATGAAGAAAGGGTAGTTCCATTTGCAAGGTCAAGTCTTGCAACACCTCCATTATTTGCAGTTATTGAAACGTGGAATATTCCTGCGCACATAGCCATGCCAATCGGGTATCCGTTAGGAATTCCATTGGAGCCAGTGTCCCATGTTGTCCATGTTCCACTACTGTCGAGATGTAGAATTTCTCCGTCGAAGCCGCCAAATCCACCACCCCTTGCAGTACCTGCCACTAAGTCTGTGCCATTTGTCCACAACTCATACACAGTATCGTCTGCAGAAGATGGTAGACCGTTTCCGGGAGTCCAAGTTGACAGCCACAGATTTGTAGATTCATCATAGCGTGTTATTCCGTCTTCTGTTGCGAATAGTATCTCTCCATCGAACTCAACAATTTCTCTAATCGGGAATTCTAGGTTATCCCATTCCCCGATCTTGCTGCCATTAGCAGCAAAGGCTTCGAGTTTTGACTCTCCCCAAGAAATCCAATTTGTTCCAGTTGATGAAATAAATGAAGTCACACGATTTACAGAACCTGCTGGCATCAATTCTGCCTGCCACGAGTCTGTAGTCAGGTTGTACAGGGCAACACCTCCGCTTCCTTCAGTGTTCCACCATTGTCCACTTGCGACAGAAACATGGAGCACATCTCCAATAATTTCCATGCCGTAAACATCGCCGCCATTTTCATCAACTTGCGCTCCAGCATCTAATGAGGATTTTTCGGTAAAGTTAGCAATATCAATTCGGAATACACTATCTGACGAGTATTGGTGATGGTAATGCATTGTATCTCCATATATGGCCAAATCGTATGGGTCTCCATTAATGCCTGAATACAAAGAGTCCGAAGCTTCGATATCATAGACTTCAGAACCCGTGGTGACATTGATTAATTGGAAGCCATCTTCTCCTCCGACCCAAATATGGCCTGGTCTAATATCTGCAATTAATCCTGTAACATACTGGTTGCCATCATCAAGAACGTTATCTTCTGTCCAAGTAGTCAACCAGATATTGTTGGGAATATCATATCTAGCTATGCCAATTTCAGATAAACCAACATAAGCAACATCTCCAATGACTTCGATTAAAGCATTGGATGGTGAAGTATCGGCCTGCCAGTTTTCAGTCCAAGTGAAAGAGGACTTGTCAATTAAACCAACTCCGTTAGTAGTTCCTCCAAAAATAGTGGTACTGTTAAATTCTACAGCATTTACTCCCCAGTTCGGCATCCCATCTTGCACATTCACACAGTCGTTGATACCAAGGGTTGCAACCGCATATTTGCAAATACCTATATTTGTTCCAGCATAAATGTTGCCACCGAAAATTCCAGAATCTATTGTAAAATCAAAGAATTGGGATGGCTGTAGATTCCAACTGCTACCCTTTGGAAGTGTAGTTGCAGTATTTCCATCCCATCTGATCGCTCCGTTTGAAGTTCCGATGAGCATTATTGAATTGCCAGCATAGGATTCTAAGGCATATACTTGGTTGCTAGGCAGTACTTCTGCTGCACTTGGATTCCCTCTATTGGGAATAACTGTTAATGGAGTTAGGATTTCTCCACTAGACAGATCTTTCCTGGCTACTCCATATCCTGGCAATCCCATGTGTAAAATTGCAGGGTTTGTCCCTAGTATTGCTACTGGAGCATAATCGACATCGTTTATTCCGGTCGAAACCCAAGACCCAAGGAATGTATCGTTTGCGATAATGTATCGATTTAATCCATCGTCAGCTGTGCCAATGTAAGCAACTCCGTTGTGAATAGCAACACCAGTTGGGGAGTCACTATCCAGTTCACTATTGCCTTCATTGAGTGAGACAACCGAACCAGGCGATGATTTGTTGAAAACAGAAGCACCATTTTGTGGGTGTATTACCACGGCCATGTCGCCTTCGACATCAATACCCGTGACATCGCTAGACTGTAGTCCATCAGTGGTATCCCAAGTGTCGAGAACATTGCCCTGAGTATCAATAATGTGTACTCCACTCCCCATTGTCCCAACAATAACATTGACGCCATCATTGACAATCTGAGTTACATCACTTCCTGTATTGATAGGGGATAGCCATCTGGCTTGGCTGATAGAATATCGGTCAAGGTAATCCTCGCTACCCACGTAGATTACTCCATTGAATTGCATAGCGTCGCTTAAGTCTCCTGAATAGGGGCCGCTTCCTATGGCCAAATCTCCTACATACATTGGTGTGTTTCCAGGTTCAAGCATAGCCAGAATCGCACTCCCGTCTGTAACAAGGACTGTGTCATTGGTTGGGCTTCTCGAGCCTGAAGCTGGCCAGTAAAGTATGTTCTTTCCTTCATTTGCCTGGCCTATTGAGGCAAGGGTTGTTGTTGGCGCGAAGGTACCCGATGCGACGTTGTACATATGCACTGAATCTGTTGTCAAAATCTGAATTTGATTATTTACAAAGGTCATACCTCTCACTTCATCAGATGATAGCCAGTTGCCACTATTCCAAGTAGCCAGCCAGAAGTTACCAGAAAGGTCTCTGCGTGCAATTCCAGCATCATAAGATGCAATCAATAATTGGTTACCTGCAACGATGAAATCACTGATGTAATCTGAATGGAGATTGTTTGCAGTACTCCATGGAGATAGTGGTGACATAGATGCAACATCCCACCTTCCGACTCCTCCTCCAAGAAGTGACGAATAGATGATTCCGCTGTATTCCATTAAATTTTCAGGCACTCCTGCAGGCCAGTTGCTAGTGCCACTTGCTTGCTCTAAGGTCCAGCCAGTTCCAGCAGAATTCAGAGTGAAAATCCCAGATTCACTGAATGCAAAAAGGTCTCCGTTGCTGGCGACATGGACCTGTGTCCATGCTCCACCGGACGGCTCCGTAGGCAGGTTAGCATTCCAACTTGTGTCATCTAGATTGATAGAGCGGATTTCGCCACCATCTGAGGCTATTAGCATTCTGTTATCCGCAATATCAATTTCAAGATCTCTTATATTTTCACTCTCACCATCATCATTTATGAATTCGAATAAATCGATTATGTTCGGTGATGACATAGCATCAAGAATAATTACGTATGAGCCGACTGCTAGATACATCCTTCCATCGACCGGGTGAATTTGATAATCCTCGATATACAGTTCGACCGGTTCAAGAGATGTAAATGGGTCTGCTGGTGCAAGGACTTCCAAGATAAAGTCAGTAATTTCAGAACCAGACGGGACGGTTACAGTTGCGCCAACATCTGCGTTTGTTGAAAGTCTCCCCTGGTGCGGGTTAGAACCATCAAACCCGTATGTTTGGCCTAGCCAACCATTGCCTCTCCAATCGAACAAAACCTGTCCAGTATCTGGAGAAAGTAAGAGTGGTTGCTGTATCGACACACCTTCTGTTCCATCGACCATTATCTCCATTGTTGCGTTTCCAAGAACCGCCCCTGGAGCAAACTCCATCGTCCAGCCAGCGGTGGCCTGCGTGCCATTAATCGCATTTGCACCAGTAGCATTTAGTAACATCCAACCGGTGTCTTCGACTCCTTCTTTAGGCCATGATGTACTGTTCCCACCTTCATGCGCACTGGCTATTGGTGCGGATAAGATTGGACCTAAAGAGGACAACAACATTATGGTCACGAGTAACAAGGCTCGAGCGCCAGTATTCGCAGGGCCTACGGCCCTGTTGAGTTCGTTCATATATTGTATCGGACTTCAATGGTATATCAAGCGAATGCACTCTTGTTAATCGGCTGAATCATCTATTTTCAGTATATTTCCGTGATTTTGAAACTATTCAACTTTCGCTGTTAAGTTGAATATATTCACAAAAAGGTCAAACACGGTACTGCATGAGGTGCATATCGGAGAGATTGAAATGGATGAAGACTGGCGAGAGCAAGCAATCAAAAAAGAAGCTCTCGAGTATCACGAGGCATCACCACGTGGCAAGATAAAAGTCATGCCGACAAAGCCACATTCTACGGCACATGAATTGTCTCTTGCTTACTCTCCAGGAGTTGCTTATCCTTGTTTAGAAATAGCTGAGAATCCGGATGACGCATACCGCTATACATCCAAGGGTAATTTGGTTGCCGTAATATCGAACGGTACAGCGGTTCTGGGCCTTGGAAACATTGGTGCTTTAGCATCAAAACCTGTTATGGAAGGAAAAGGACTTCTACTGAAAACATTCGCAGACATCGATGTCTTCGATATCCAAATCGATACCGAAGATCCTGAAGAGTTTATCAAAACAGTATGCAATATTGCGCCAACTTTTGGAGGAATAAATCTCGAAGATATCAAAGCCCCAGAATGCTTTGAAATCGAGAGGAGAATCGCTGAAGCGACTAATATTCCGGTAATGCACGATGACCAACACGGCACAGCGATTATTTCAGGGGCAGCATTACTCAATGCTGCAGAATTACAAGGCAAAGAATTGTCTGAAATAAAAGTTGTAGTTGCCGGTGCCGGAGCATCTGCAATCGCTTGCGCTTCTCACTATGTTGCATTAGGCGTTAATCGAGAAAATATACTGATGTGCGATTCTCAAGGAATAATGACAAAGAAGAGGTTAGATGCCGGGGAATTGAATGAATTCAAGGCGCCATTTGCTGTTGATTCTGAAGGAGGTAGTTTAGCGGATGCACTCGTTGGAGCAGATGTGATGCTCGGGCTTTCGAGAGGCGGACTTGTGAACGGAGAAATGGTTTCGAAAATGGCTAGCAAACCAATAATTTTCGCATTAGCAAACCCTACGCCTGAAATTATGCCACATGAAGTGTTGGCGGTAAGAGATGATGCGATTATAGCAACAGGGCGCTCAGACTTTTCCAATCAAGTAAACAACGTACTTGGTTTTCCTTATATTTTTAGAGGAGCTCTTGACGTTAGAGCGAGAGACATTACTCCTGGCATGAAGATGGCTGCAACCAAAGCATTAGCAGCATTAGCGAAAGAACCAGTTCCAGACTATATCTCGCACGCCTATTCTGGTGAATCAATGCAATATGGCCCCGATTACATCATCCCAAAACCGTTTGATAGAAGGGTTTTGATTTGGGAAGCCGCGGATGTTGCTGAAGCTGCAGTCAATGAAGGAATAGCGGCAATCAAGCCAGAAGATTTCGATAAACAAGCATACAAGGAATCTTTGGAAGCTAGGTTAGGAATGTCATATTCTGTGATGAGAGGAGTTTTCAATCAGGTGAAAGGGCGCGGAAAGAGAATCGTTTTCCCAGAAGGAGATAATGAGAAAGTCATCAGAGCAGCAGCACAGTGCGTAGAACAGCAAATATGTGTTCCAATTTTATTGGGTAATGAGAAAAGTATTCGTCAGACCATGTCTGAATTGAATATAGAATTTGATTGTGAAATCATTAATCCAAGATACGATGATCGAAGAATTGGTAACTATGATATCCACTTGTTACAGAATCGTAGTCGGAAAGGAATGACGACATTAGATGCTCAAAGACTACTGAAAAGCAGACCATATTTCGCTGCCCAGATGGTTGAAATTGGAGACGCAGACGGTTTCCTAGGTGGAGTTAGTAGAAATTATGCAGATGTTCTGAGGCCTTGTCTAGAAGTGATTGGGAGTGATGAAGATAGTCACTGTGCGATTGGCTGTTACATGATGGTTGTAAAGGGCCGGCTAATTTTCTTGGGAGATGCTACCGTAAACGTATACCCTGACAGCAAAACACTTGCAGATATTGCTGTCCAGACTGCGAAAGTAGCTAGGCGGTTTGGAGTAGAACCCAAGGTCGCAATGCTATCATTCTCTAATTTTGGAAGTAGTCGTGCTCAACGCTCTGAACGAATAGAGGAAGCAATCGATATGGCGAGAGCGATGGATAAATCTCTGAGTATTGATGGCCCAATGCAGGCTGATACTGCTCTAGATGCTGACGTTCAATCCGAATATCCATTCATGGCCTTTGATGGGCCTGCTAACATTCTGATATGTCCGAACTTAGCATCAGCAAATATTGCTTACAAATTACTGGAGCAGTTGGGAGATGCGGAGATGACAGGACCTATTCTAGATGGGTTGGATAAACCAGTTCAGTTGCTTGCACGTGCCGATGGAGTCAGACATATCGTCAATATGGCTGCAATTTGCTCTCTTGATGCAATACGAAAAGAATCGTACTGGTCTAGTCTTTCAAATGAATGATTTCGCCCTCGGAGTCCAATGCCCAAGTTGGCCTTCTGGGCCTCCAGAATGCTCCGGTTACGAAGCCAGCGCATAACCCTCCGAATAGTAGATTGGCCCATCCATCGATAGCATAGGATCCAAATCCTCTGAGTATGGGGATCGTAAAACTAGGAATTATCCCCAGTATTGTTGTCCAAAACAATTCACTACGGATATTCATGGCTAGATTAGCATTGTCTGGAACCCTCTTCACTTCGTCATCTCGTTTAGGAGATATTACCAATCTAAATCCAACTTTAGGCAACGGCCTATCCCCTGGTGTTAGCACGCGAGCGTACACACCTGCGCGAGTAGGGTGCGCTGACTGAGAAACACGATGTCCGGAGAGTGGACCATCGACTTCGTTTAACCGTGGTCTTCCATCTAAGGGGGCGCCTCTGTGGTTGCCTGTAGCTTCATCAGCCAATAACTCAGTCCATCCGCAAGGAAGGGAAATTAGTTCCCTAGCAGCTTCCCATTCAGATTGAGAAGGTCTACGTATTTCTTCATCATAGTGTTCTGAAAGTCTAGAGCAAATTTCAGCAACATCATCATGAGTAATCATATCCTTAAGTTCTTCAGAAGTATCATCTTCTCCCATTACCTCAGCATATTGTTTCCTAGTTAGTGGACTCTGTAACACCAGATATGATGGCAAATCAACTCTGTGCCTGGGTCTTTCATTTGCATGGACCCACCCTCCTTTGTCGGTACCTAGGAATATTTGACGTTCTTCGATACGAATGAAGCGAAGACCAAACGGGCCCTCGACGAAATCCATTTTCACACCTTCAGAGTTGCTTCTAATGCCCGATACCACTTCATTCCATTTTCGTGGTCCTCAATCTGAGAAAATTGTGGGTATGGAGAGATTGATCTGACATAACCGAAAGCAGCTAAATCTACCAAGTCCGGCGATTCTCCTCCAAAGAATTGGTTGCCGCCGAACTCTCCTGTAAACTCTGAGAGTAAATCATGCCACAACTTCTTAGGAGTTCTACCGTCTTTCTTGACCCTACTTCTTGCGATAATTCCCCACATCACAGGGAACCCAGCCCAAGCATAAATCCGCTTAGAAATGAATCCGAATTTTTCTAATTTAGAGACTCGAGTTGTTGTTTTGAGAGCTGAAAACAAACTCCCATACAGAATTGGGATTGTGGCTTTAGACATGTGTAAATCAACCCATTCCATCCACTGATCTCTTCTTTCTTCATTGTCAGTTTTCCACAACTTTCCATCGTTGTGGACCGCATCAATGTGCTTCATTATAGGAGTAGAGTCTACGAATACTTTGTCTTCGGAGTCGACCCACACGGGGACCTTTTTCCATTCGGGAGCGCTAGGCAAAGTTTTCTTTGCTTTCATTGGGTTGACTTGTATCCTTTCATGCTCAATGTCTAGGTGCTCTAGCAGACCTCGGACTTTCCAACAGAACGGGCATGAATACAACATGTGTAGGTTACCAGCACTTCCCATGAGCCGAAGGGGTAGGGCACTCCTTCATGATTCATCCGTATCCCTGGTTCCATCTGGCCTCCAGCCCGGTTTCCAGAAATTCAGGTCATCTAACCATTTTGAAAATTCATCATCAGTGCAGTTTAGTAACCTGAATGCACGCATGTTTAGCCCCTCAAGCAAAGAATCCTCCATCACCCCTTCTTCATTCGCATCCTTCCATTCACCGACCATTTGGCGAATCTGTCTTCTTGCTTCTTCGGGGGCGTCGAAGTTTCGTTCACAGGTTTCTTGAAGGTCAGATAACCATGACCTAGTGTCTCTGCGGATGACATCTGGGATAGCTGCATCTTTCGCCTTCTTACCGAATGGCCACCAACCCATGTCCTCTGCTCGGGCTACACCATCAAGAGTCTTGGGGTTGAACATGTTGGGGTTAACATGGGGCGAATAATAGTCCATCTTCACGGCCGACCATCGGATAAGAAAATGGCAGGACTGATTGAGGATTATTCAAATCGCCTGAAATCTAAAGTCAGATTAGAGATACACAATTCCAAATTATCTAATATCGAATATTATTCCCGTCTCCCGGATAACTCGATATTGTTAGACGAAGGTGGTAGAATGCTGACTTCGGTTGAACTCTCTAAGGAATTTGAGAATTGGGCAATATCTGGCGAAGATATCAACCTAGCAATAGGGCCTGCAGATGGTTTTCCAAAAGACCACGGCAGGGATTCATTATCACTTTCTTTAATGACTCTACCACACGAGTTAGCAGCAGTTCTACTAATGGAACAATTGTATCGCTCACATGAAATTTCGCGAGGAAGCGCTTACCACCGTGTTTGACAACAATCAAGAATGTGGTGCTACACCCGGGAAATATGGAGACATGGTGGTTCCTAGTTCTAGAGTTCGCCGTTGCGCTTACTCTGATCTCTATGAGTAAACGGCAACCATTCCCCGGCCCATCTCAAAGATATGGATACGTCCTACTGATAATTTCATTCTTGTTATTGATTGGTGAAACAGCCCCTAGGCCGACAGGGATACAGGTTCACCTTTTCATTCTCCTAACTTATGGGTCTCTAGGTCTGATTCGAGGAGTTCACAACATGCTCGTCTCCCGTGAAGAAGTAATAGTTGCGCCATTAGCGGGAATATTATTTTCAGTTTCTGCAACTGCCATAATGGCTGAACAATGGGATAGTCTATCTGTATTCGAAGAGTATGCTGCCTTTGCAACTATTGTTGTAATCGGTGGGTGTCAAACTTGGCTGGTATTCAGGGGATTACTCATTGGGCGTCTACCATTGGCTTGGTCTAAAGCGGGCCTAGTTGCTCTAGAAAGAGGTCAGGTTTCAGGAGCACACGGGGCCTTGGAATGTTTTGAGAAGGCTTGGGATTTGGAAGAAGAGCACCTAAACCCAATGGCTTG
>ENA-ORDA01000088-ORDA01000088.1-marine-metagenome-genome-assembly--contig:-NODE-88-length-89658-cov-10.753943_pt1 | contig 89658 bp, 90 predicted proteins | sample MGYA00237778_ERZ508506 | MGnify/ENA primary metagenome ERZ508506 (study PRJEB26177, sample SAMN06267891) | marine metagenome | isolation source: Monterey Bay, California, USA | place: Pacific...
TGAATGGTCGCATTGTTGTTGTTCCAACTCGAGCTGTTGAGTTTATTGCAATGGACTTTGTAATTACAAATAGCGGCGTAGAATTCCCTTAATCAGAATAGTTATAATAAAGTAAAAAAAAACAGAGGGAATTAAACGATTTTTTGTTATCTGACTCTCCCGAACTATATCTAAAATACATAATAACTGGTAATCATTCCATGCGGAGCGATAGCAAAGACAGGGAAGCTTAGTTGATTAGAAGCCAAGATTCCTGATCTCCGCAAGCTCCGTCAGGAATGGTTTAGGTATAGTTCGGGGGATTCATGTTTACTTACTTATTATTAGTCAATTGCTTTTTTTTGACCTTCTTTATATGCTCTCATTTCTTGTTCTCCTTTCCAGATTGAGTAGTAATCAAAGTAACTTTTTGTTTCTACCATTATCACTCCTCCCAGGACATCGCCATATTTGGCAGGAACCCCGCCTGTATATACGCGCATTGCTTGAATTGAAGCACTAGGTAAAGTTGGTCTTCCTCCGGTTATTTTTACTCCATCCACAATATACATTACATCACCATTTCGAGAGCCTCTGAAGTATATTTCATTACCATCTTCGGATACTTTTATCTCAGAACTCATTGTTCTTGCTATCTGATTTATGTTGGTTCTAACCGGAAGAACTGCAATTTCTGTGGCTTTGATTGTAACAATTTTAGTGTCTTCTGGATCGATTAACTTTTCTTTCCAAGTATGTATTTCGATAACTCCTAAAAGTCCTTTGGTCATAACAAGGTCGTTTACAAATGTGATTTTATCTGCATTAATTTGTATCCCATTCTGTTTGAGTGTGTCAATTCCAGATGCTATCATTAAATTATAGGTTCCAGGATTTAAGGGCTTAATTGTAAACTTTCCGTCAAAATCGGTTATTGTTTGTACTTTCTTTCCAAGAACATCTAGTGTTACCATCGCTCCTGGTATGGGGTCGTTTGTTTCGTTTTCTATTATTTTTCTTTCTAAGTTTGGTATTACTTGATATGAAATCTCTCCTGCTCTTTCCCAATCACCGTCCCTCTTGACAAGATCAAGTTCATTCCTTGCATTTTCTAAATCAACTTTTCTTTGTTGTTCATCTTCAATTAATTTCTTACTTAATTTCCAATTCTTGGTTTCTTTTTCTGATATTAATTGAAGTTCTTTTAATTCACCTTCAACCCTATCTAACCTATCATAGGAAGATTGATCTTTTTCTTTTTTTAAAACTTTTCTTTCAATTTTTAATTGAATTATTCTTCTATCTGTTTCATCTAAAGCATCTGGTTTTGAGTCTATCTCAATTCTTTTTCGACTCGCAGCTTCATCTATCAAATCAATTGCTTTGTCTGGTAAAAACCTGTCATTTATATATCTCGATGATAAATGTACAGAAGCTAATAGGGCCTTGTCAGAAATTGTTATTCCATGAAATAATTCATATTTTTCCTTAAGTCCCCTCATCATTGATATACTATTCTCAATATCTGGCTCGTTTATGTATACTTGTTGGAACCTTCTTGCCAATGCTTTGTCCTTTTCAATATATTTTCTATATTCCTCAAAGGTAGTTGCTCCAACACAGTGTAATTCACCTCTTGCTAATGCAGGTTTAAATATATTAGATGCGTCTAGTGAACCATCCGCTCCTCCAGCGCCAACAAGTGAATGAAGCTCGTCTATAAAAAGTACTATCTTGTCTCTTTTCTTTTCAACTTCATTTAGTAAAGATTTCAATCTTTCTTCAAAGTCGCCTCTAAATTTAGCTCCTGCTAAAATACTTGCTAAATCCAAAGAAAAAATTTCTTTATCCTTTAATTTTTCTGGAACATCGTCATGGGCTATTCTTATTGCTAAACCTTCTAAAATTGCCGTCTTACCAACACCAGGTTCACCTATTAACACTGGGTTATTTTTAGTTCTTCTGGACAAAACTTGAATTACACGCCGGATTTCCTCGTCTCTACCAATAACAGGATCTAACAAACCCTTAAGAGCGTTAGCAGTAAGATTAGTTGCAAATCGATTAAGTGTGTCAAAGCCAGATTCAGCTGTTTCATTCATTGCTTTTTTGCCTTTCCTAAATCTATTAATCTCATCTTGTAATTTGTTGAAGTTTACGCCTTCATTAAATAGAATTTTTTGCCCTGGATTATTAACACAAGTTAATGATAGCAATAATATTTCTTGAGTAACAACCTTATCACCATTTTTAATAATTAAATGTCTAGCCACGTCGATTAATTTTGTAATACTTTTATCAATTTTATTTTCTTGTTGAGATTTTTTTAATAACGACAAACTCGAGCTCAATTGTTTTTGTAAACTACTTATGTCAGCGCCAAGATTATTCAGAATTTTCTCAATATATTTTTCGGATTTATCAATAATTATAAATAAAACATGATCAGAAATTAAATTAACACCTGAATCAAGAGACAGTTCATGTGCTAATTTGAGTGTGACTTTCGATCTATCAGAAAATTGTTTTAATAGACTTTCTATTTCTTGAACCCGTTTTTATATAGATAGATTTATATATATGGTTACCGATTGCTGAAATTACAATATTTAAAAGGTTTCATACATTTTTTAAGTTTATGTTATAGAAATTGAATTAATATTATGTATTTCAGTATCTAACTTTTTATTTTACCTAAACTTAATAATTTTTTGAAGATTATACGGTATCAAAGTTTGAATTTTTTTCAGAGTTCTCTTTTTCTTTTATTATTTTAGTATTCTCATCTTCTTGAGCTAACATTTCGGTTTCTCTAATCTGGTAACCTCTTTTACGTCGAGGAGGTCTGTTATTATTATTTTTGTCTTTGTTTTCAACTTCAATTTCAGAATTGCTATTTTCATTATTATTTTTTTCTGCATTCAGCTTTGTTTCTTTTGCTTCATTATTAATTTCAATCTCTTGGTGTATTCTGTAATAATGATCAGCAAATTGTAAGTATGACTCTGCTAAAATACGGTCATCAGATGCAGCAGCATCTGAGGCTAGGCTAGTATATTTTTCGTTTAATTGAGAAACTGAACCTCTTTGTCTTCCATCAGGTCCAGAACTATCTATGACAGTATTTTTATTTATGTTTCCATTGTTATTACCAGCACCATAGCTTCGACGACTTGATCCTCGATTTTGACGGCGACGCCCATTATTTTGTTGTCTCATAATTGTCCTAATAATTGAATAATAGTGTTATATTTAAATATAAAATTTTAAAAATTTTTTTAAGAGTGCTATCTTAAATTGATATACTCGATTAATGTATCTAATGTACCATTAATAAAATAAGATTTAACTTATATAAGTTTTATATAAACTTTTTAATGTTTAGCCAAGAAGAAAAAAAATTATTTAATTGTAAATACAATTAATCTTATAATTCCTTGTAAATCTCGTCCATAGTCTATTTTTAACAAGTTATTATTCAAACCGATTTTTGAAATAAATTTTTCTTGATTTTTTCCTATCTCAACAAAAATTTTTCCATTTGGTTTTAACAACTTAAATAATTTACTAAAAATTAGCCTATAAGCATCTAGTCCATCTTTACCTCCATCCAACGCAATCAAAGGATCATAATATTTAACCTCTTTTTGTAATAACTCAATTTCAGCAGACGGTATATAAGGAGGGTTAGTTACAATTGCATCAAACTTAATATTTTTTTCGAAATCCAATAAATCTCTATCCCAATCAGGTGAACTCCAGTCTAAATTAATAAGCTTAGTTCTTTCATATATTTTAAATTTTAAAGAATTCAACTTTACAGCTTTTAAAGATTTTTTAGATACATCTAAAAAACTCACTTTAGAATTTTGATATTCGTCTAAAAGTGAAAGCCCTAAACAACCAGAACCAGAACCTAAATCAAGAATTTTTAGCTCTTTAAATTTATCCTCATAATATTTAAAAAAGTATTCTATAATAACCTCAGAGTCTGGCCTTGGGTCTAAGGTCTCTTTGTTGATTTGGAATTCTTTTTTCCAAAAATTTTTTTTATTTATAATTCTTGAGACCGGCTTACCTTTTGCCCTTTCTGAAATAAGATTTTGAAATTTATTGATTTGATTTTTCGATATATTTATATTTTCATGAGTATAAACTGACCTAGCATAAGACAAAGTATGAGCAAGAAGTATTCTACTATCCAAAATTGGTGTTGTAGACCCACAGTTTATTAATTTTTCAATTTCAGGTTTTATTATACTATAAACATCAATTGATTTTTGTTTATTATCCATTGATCTCTAACTTTAACATTCTATCTTCAACTATCAATGCATCTATCAATTCGTCTAATGCTTCCCCCTGGAGAACCTTATCTAACTTGTGTAATGTTAAGTTAATTCTATGGTCTGTTACCCTTCCTTGTGGAAAGTTATACGTTCTTATTCTTTCTGATCTATCTCCAGAGCCAACTTGACCTTTTCTCGAAGACGATCTTTCATCTTGTTGTTTTTGCCTTTCAGCTTCGTATAAACGTGATTGAAGTATTTTCATAGCTTTAGCCCTATTTTTATGTTGTGACTTTTCGTCTTGTTGGCTAACAACTATACCTGAAGGTAGGTGTGTAATTCTTACAGCTGAATCTGTAGTGTTAACCGACTGTCCACCAGGTCCACTTGATCTAAAGACGTCAATTCTTAAATCTTTATCCTCAATAATAATTTCTAAATCTTCTGCCTCAGGCAAAACAGCTACAGTTGCGGCTGAGGTATGGATTCGTCCGCTAGTTTCCGTTTCTGGGACTCTCTGAACCCTATGAACTCCTGACTCAAACTTAAGCCTACCAAAAACATCTTTACCTATAATATTTGCTTGAGCTTCTTTGTAACCACCAACACTGGTTTCTGAAACTTCCATTACTTCAAATTTCCATTTATTTTTTATTGATAATTTATCATACATTGCAAATAAATCTGCGGCAAATAAACCTGCTTCATCACCTCCTGTACCAGCTCTAACTTCAATAATTACGTTTCTGACGTCATCTTTATCTTTAGGCAATAAAGAAAATTGAATATTTTTTTCAAGGTTAGTAACTTTTTCTTTAAGAGCGTTGATTTCATTAACAGCTATACTTTTAATTTCATTATCAGTCTCTTTGTCATCTAGTAATTCACTAAGGTCAGACAATTCTTTATCTAACAGATATTTTTTTTTAGCTAATTCAGTGATGTGTTTTATATCAGATAATTCTTTTGAAAGCTCTGCTAACTCCAAAGGTTTCAACTCAGAGGGATTGACAAGTAATTTTTCAATTGTATCTTCCCTTTGAAAAATTTTATCTATATTATTCTGTAAGCTCAAATTTCTCTCCAAAAACACTTTTATAGATTTTTTATAACTTTTATTGCTTCATCTAGGGTTATAAGTCTCTCAGAACCTATTATTAAATTTTTTAATTTTATAATATTTTTAGATAATTCTTCTTCACCTAGGATTATTGCGTATGAAGCATCTACTTTATTTGCTCTTTTAAATTTTTTTGACATGTTTCCTGTAATAAGGATTTCTACCTTTAAACCTTTATCCACTAATTTTTTCATTATTGGCATTAATAACGGTTCTAAATTTTCAGATACAGCCATTAATACTAAGTCAGGTTTATTTGCAAACTCTTCATTAATCATTAGAGACAGCCGGTCTATACCTGCAGCCCAACCAACACCAGCAGTATCAACTCCTCCTAACATTTTAGCCAAACCATCGTATCTACCGCCTGCTAGAACAGTACCTTGAGACCCTAAATCACTAGTAATAAATTCAAAAGCAGTATGGCAATAATAATCTAAACCTCTTACAAGATTTTTATCAATTTGATATTTTATTTTTAGAGCACTCAGACCTGAGCATACTTTTTCAAATCTTTCTTGGGAGACTTCATTTAAATAATCTATTATATTTGGCGCATTTATTAAAATTTTTTTATCTGTCTCATTTTTAGAATCTAAAATTCTTAAAGGATTTTCTGATAACCTTTTAATGCTTTCATTTGATAATTCAGATTTATAATCATTTAAATAATCGACTAAAGCCTTTCTATATCTTAATCTGGTCTCACTATCACCTAACGTATTTATCTTTAAATTTATTTTGTCTAAGATGTTTAATTTATCTAAAAAAGCATGGCCTAAAGAGATAACCTCAACATCTGCCATAGAGTTATTAATGCCTATACATTCTATACCAAATTGTTTAAATTGCCTTAATCTGCCTTTTTGAGGCCTTTCATACCTAAACATAGGCCCATAATATGAATAACGCTTTGGAATGTCTTGCGTTAAACCTGCATTTAAAAATGCTCTTACAACTCCTGATGTACCTTCAGGCCTTAACATTAATTCATCTTCGCTTCTATCTTTAAAAATATAATTTTCTTTAGTAACAATATCACTTGTTTTACCAAGAGGTTTTGTGAAAACTTCTGCAAATTCAAAAATAGGTGTTTCTATTTGCTGGTAACAATATTTTTCAGATATTTTCAACCCTTCGTTAATCACTAAATTCTGTTTATGCAAAATATCGGGTAATAAATCATGCACACCTCTAACTGTTCTAAGTTTTTCCATTATAAGCCTATGAGATTAAAAAAATTATATACGATTATACTTTTTCAGATATTTTCTGAAGTACAAAGTTAACTACATAATCAGCAACATTTTCATTCCTGATAATATGGTCTGTTATACCATTTACATAAATTTGATGATTTCCTTTTCCACCTCCTGTTAAGCCTATATCCGTCTCCTTTGCTTCTCCAGGACCATTTACGATACATCCAATAATAGACACTGTAATAGGATCAGTAATATGCTGAAGCCTTTCTTCAACCTCTTGTACAGTTTTGATTACGTCAAATTGCTGCCTAGCACATGATGGACATGATATAACCGTCACTCCTCTTCTTCTTAACCCAAGGGACTTTAACAATTCGTAGGCAACTCTAACTTCCTCAGCAGGATCAGCTGACAATGAAACTCTTATGGTATCTCCTATTCCAGACCATAATAAATTGCCGAGTCCTATAGATGATTTTACGGTTCCAGCTCTCAAACTTCCTGCTTCTGTTATTCCAATATGCAAGGGACAATCATCTATATCTGCTAATTGAGTGTAAGCAGCCACAGCTAAAAAAACATCAGAGGCCTTTACACTTACTTTATAATCTTGAAAGTCATGTTCTTTTAATATTTGAATATGTGCTAATGCAGAATCTACCAAAGCTTCTGGGGTTGGTTCACCATATTTGTCTAAAATATTTTTTTCTAAAGATCCCGCGTTTACCCCTATCCTTATAGAAGATTGATTTTGTTTAGCAGCAGAAATAACTTCTTTAATTTTATCGGTTTGACCAATATTACCCGGGTTGATTCTAAGACATGCCGCGCCAGCATCTGCTGCTTCAATAGCCCTTAAGTAATGAAAATGAATATCAGCTACAATAGGAATCGGAGACAATCGTACTAATTGCTTGAGAGCAGTGGTGGAGTTTTTGTCAGGACACGAAACTCTTATAATATCCGCTCCAGCTTCTACACATTTTTCTATTTGATCTAATGTTAAATCAATATCAGTTGTAGGTGTGTTAGTCATAGTTTGAACACTAATAGGTGCGTCACCTCCAACAGAAATATTTCCTACTTTAATTTTCTTAGATTTTCTTCGCTCTATATGCCTGTAAGGCCTAATGTTCATTATTATGTCCTGAAATTAATAAATTCATTAAAAGTTTTGGTTAAGTTATTAGAAGGAAATTATTAACAAATTATTAATTAGTAAAAGCTTTAATATTTAAGGGTCGGGCTTTAATTATTTCTCCAACATCACCTAAAGAAGGTAATAAAATATCACCTCTTGAAAGCGATAATGCACCAGCATTTCCTGTATTGAATGTTAAACCTTTTATGTTCGGTACAATATAAGTTTCCCCTGGTCTCATTAATCTTGTCATGAGGATGTTTCCGTTTAAATCTTCAATTTCAACCCAACTATTCCCAAAAGCCTTTAAAACCAATTCCGTATTAGGGTTTCTCTCATTAGCTTTTGCAGACATTTCATTAGCTTCAATTTCAACTGGTTTAATAATATTTTCCGAGGTTAAGTTTTTTTCCCCCTTATTTTTAATATTTTTATCTTGAACATCAATTTTAGTATTTAAAATAATCTTTTCAACTTTGTTAATATTTTTTTTATTATCCAACGAAATACTCTTATTTATATCTAAACTATCTTCTATTATAATATAATCGTTTTTGGTTGAAGAATTTGTTTTTTTACTCTCTAAAACTTGGTTGGAAACGTGATTAACGTTGTTATTTCTATCGCTGTAGTACCATCCAGTATAAATAATTACAGAGATAAAAAGTGATAAAACTGCACCCATTGGTAAAAACTTTTTAGCTTCAGTATTTGGGGTTAAAAACTTATAATCTTCTTTATAAGTATTAAGTTGAAGACTTTCTTTAAATTCTTCTACTAAAACATCAGCATCTAATTCTAACAAAAATGCATAAGATCTAACAAATCCAATTTTGTAAGCCAGACCATGCAATTCGAACTCATTACCATCTTCAAAATCTTTAATAATGCTGACTTTAACCTTTAAAATTTTACTAGCTTGCTCTTGAGTTAAACCTTTTTTAAGTCTTGCATCTAAGCATAATTTTCCAACATCATCTTTCTCAACCATGTCGAAGGCGTCAAATACTGCCTCAGAAACAGCTTCTCCACTAAAGTGTGATTCATCAGAGTTTTTTTTGTTTTTATCTACAATAATTGACATATATATTCCCTATGGGCATACATTTTATATTGAGTCAGATTTTAAATCAACATTTGTTTTAAAAACATAATTATTAAATTATTTATCCAAATCAAATGCTAAATGCAAAGATCTCATTGCAAGTTCATAATACTCTGAAGAAATAAGGACTGAAATTTTAATTTCACTAGTAGATATAACCTGAATATTAATATGATTTTTAGCTAATGTTTGAAACATAGTTTTTGCTATACCGGATTGCGACCTCATAGCATTTCCTATAATAGATATTTTTACAACATTTGTTTCGCTTGTAAAATTTTTAAACCCTATATTTCCTTTGATTTTTTTTATTACTTTTTCAGCTATTAATAAATCAGTTTCTGGTATCGTAAACGTCATATCTGTTGAACCATGATTAATAGAAGATGATTGAACAATCATATCAACATTAACAGAAAACTCTGCTAATGCTCCAAAAATGTTTGCTGCTTGACCTGGTTGATCAGGGATATCTGACAAAGTTATTTTAGCTTCATTTAGACTATGGGCAATGCCACTAATTTCAGATTTTTCCATATTACCTCTTTCTTCAGCTATTAAAGTTCCGGGTACGTTTGCAAAACTACTTAGAACTCTTAAATTTACATTATATTTCATTGCCAACGCAACTGATCTCGTTTGCAATACTTTAGCGCCCTGAGATGCCAATTCTAACATTTCTTCATATGTTATAAAGTCAAGTTTTTTTGCTTTTTTTACTATTCTAGGATCTGTTGTATATACCCCTTCTACATCAGTATAAATATCACAACGATCAGCTGAAAAAGCTGCTGCTAAGGCTACAGCTGTTGTGTCTGAGCCACCTCTACCTAGTGTTGTAATTCTATTATCTTCTGAAATTCCCTGAAATCCAGAAACTATAGCTATATATCCCTTTTTAATAGAACCCATTATATTGGATGTTTTTATGTCTTTAATAACTGCTTTACCATGAGTGTTGTCTGAAACTATTGGAACTTGCCAACCCATCCATGAACGTGCTTTCAAAGATAATTCTTCTAAAGCTATTGATAAAAGTGCAGAAGTAATCTGTTCACCAGTAGATAAAACAACATCATGTTCAGACAAGGAAAAGTTTTTTGATGTTTGATTTACAAGATCTATTAAATTATTTGTAACACCTGACATAGCTGAGACAACAACAATAACTTTATTACCTTGATCAACTTCACATTTTACTTTTAATGCAATTTTTTTAATTTGAGGCACATCTGCAACAGAGGTTCCTCCAAATTTCAATACCACTAATTCCAAAATTCTGTTATCCTATTATAAATAGTAATAAATAATTAACCTAACTTAATTTAACTCTTTTATATAGCCTATGACTAATACAATAGACGAAAAAGAAATAGAACAATTTTCTTTAATAAGCAATAAATGGTGGGATCAAAAGGGGCCTTTTGCAGCATTACATAGAATGTCAAACGTAAGAATTGAGTTTATTTTAAGAAATGCTAAAAGATTAATTAACAAAAAGCAAACAGATACAAAACCACTTAATGGTTTAACATGCCTTGATGTTGGATGTGGCGGTGGAATATTATCTGAACCTTTAAAAAGATTAGGAGCAGTCGTTACTGGAATAGATGCATCTGATAAAGCTATTGTAATAGCGAAAGATCATGCGCTGAAAAGTCGTTTGGACATAACTTATAAATGCACAAGTACAAGTGATTTAATCAAAGTTCAAAATAAAAATGTTATCAACAAATTTGATATTGTAGTAGCATCAGAAATAATAGAGCACGTTAAAGACAGACAGAAATTCTTATTTGATATCTCTGAATTATCCCGATTTGGAGGGCTTGTCATTTTTACTACTATAAATAAATCTATTCTTGGGGTAGCGTTAGGTAAATATCTTGCGGAGCATGTTTTAGGGGTGGTGCCAAAGGGAACACACGATTACAAAAAATTTATTTCACCAAATGATCTAGCTTCAGAAGCTGAAAAACATAAAATTATTCTTGACAATTTTACTGGATTTGCACCTACTTTTAATATTAAGAACCTTCTTGATAAGGAGTTTGGAAATTTTAAGTTATCCTCAAATCTTGAAGTTAATTATGGTGCTGCAGGTTTAAATCTAAAATCTAATGATCCTCTGTAATCCAAGGGATATTGAGGACTTCTACTCCTTCGTCTTTTAGTTCTTCTATTTCTTTTTTAGTACCACGTCCATATATAGATTTTTCTTTAATTTGACCCTGGTTCATTGAACGAGCTTGATTAACAAAATCATCGCCTACAAAAGTAGAATTTTTCTTTATTTCATTTTTGATAGATCTTAAAATTGTTGTAATATTTTCTAACTTACCATTGCCAAAAGCATTCTTCTGAATTTTATTTTTAGTAATTTTTTTATGCGTATTTTGGATTTTTTTTAAACTAGGAGTCGTTAGTAATTTCAAAACATTTTCACTTCCACAAAGTGGACAATTAATTAACCCTGAATACAATTGTTTTTCAAAGGTTTCTATATTTTGAAACCACCCATCAAAACCATTTTGTTCAGTACAGTATGATGATTGACATTTTAGTTTATATTTTATCATGTTAGTTTATTTAAAGTTTACCGCAACAATGCTTATATTTTTTTCCAGAATCACATAAAGGGCATATCGAATTTCTAGAGATTTTGCCACTATCTATTTTTAATGGTTTATTTATTTGTTGATTTTCATCATTATTTTCTTGTCTTATTTCTATGTTAGACAAAACTGAAGTTATAGTTTTTCTCAATTTATCAAGCATATCTTCAAACAATTCAAATGCTTCTCTTTTATACTCATTTAATGGATCTTTTTGTGCGTAAGCTCTTAACCCTATGGATTGTCTCATCTGATCTAACATTAACAAATGATCCTTCCAACTTTGATCTAAAACTTGTAACATTAAGGTTTTCTCCGCTTGTCTAAAAACATCAACCCCAATTTTAACAGCACGTTCTGCCATAAAGTTGTTTGATAATTCTGTTAAACGAGAAATAATCTCTTTCTCTATAATGCCATCTTCTTTAATCCATTTTTTTATTGGAACATCTAATCCTAAATAATTTCTTACATCTTCGATTAAACCGTCTCCATCCCATTGATCATGATAACTTTGATTTGGAATAGATTTAAAAACTACCGACTCAATAACTTCGTAACGCATGTCAATAACCATTTCACTAATATCATCCGATCTCATTATTTCTTTTCTTTGATCAAAAATTACTTTTCTTTGATCATTCATAACATCGTCAAATTTTAAGAGCTGTTTTCTTATTTCAAAATTATGCGCTTCAACTTTACCTTGTGCCTTTTCTACGGCTTTATTAATCCAGGGATGGACAATAGCCTCACCTTTTTCTAATCCAAGTTTTCCTAACATATTCTCTAATCTATCTGATCCAAAAATTCTCATTAAATCGTCTTGGAGAGATAATAAAAATTTTGAACCCCCAGGATCACCCTGTCTACCTGTTCTACCTCTAAGCTGGTTATCAATTCTTCTACTTTCGTGTCTTTCAGTTCCAATTACGTATAATCCACCAGCTTGAAGAGCTATAGTTTTCTTTTTTTCAATATCATTTTTTAAATCATTTAATTTCCCCTCATTTGGAGACGATGATTTAAGCTCATTAGATTGCCTAATTTCTAAATTACCTCCTAATTGAATATCAGTACCTCTACCTGCCATATTTGTGGCAATAGTAACCGCGCCTGGTATTCCTGCATATCCAATTATTTGAGCTTCTTGTTCATGAAATTTTGCATTTAGCACCTCATGCTTAATATTTTTTTCTTTTAAAAGCTTTGATAAAATTTCAGACTTTTCTATTGATACCGTTCCAACTAAGACTGGTTGATTGTTTTTTTGACAATCCTCAATTAATAAAATTACAGCCTCGTCTCTTTCCAAGTTGGTTTTGTATATTTCGTCATTGCTGTCAATTCTAGCAACTTTTAAATTTGTTGGCACCGCTAAAACCTGCAAGTTATAGATTTCAGAAAATTCACCTTCCTCTGTCAAAGCCGTCCCTGTCATTCCCGACAACTTAGGATACATTCTAAAATAATTTTGAAACGTCACACTTGCTAAAGTCTGGTTCTCTGGCTGGACAGTAATTTTTTCTTTGGCTTCAATTGCTTGATGTTGCCCTTCTCCAAACCGTCTACCTTCCATCGCTCGTCCTGTAAATTCATCAATAATAATAACGCTATCGTCTTTAACCATGTAGTGTGTATTTTTTTGGAATAATTTATGAGCCCTTAAAGCTTGATTTATGTGGTGTAAAAGTGAAACATTTTTAATATCAAATAAACTCCCGTCCTCTATCATATTTTCGGACCTTAAAGCTTCTTCAACAGTATTAATTCCTATATCTGTTAAGTTACAAGTTCTCTGCTTTTCATCTAATTCAAAGTCATCTTGTTTCAATAAAGGTATAAATTTATCAATTGATTTATATAATGTTGAAGAGTCTTCAGATTGACCAGATATAACTAGTGGCGTCCTAGCTTCATCAATTAATATAGAGTCAACTTCATCAATAATAGCAAAGTTAAATGGACGCTGAACCATTTCATCTAAACTATATTTCATATTGTCTCTAAGGTAATCAAAACCAAATTCGTTATTGGTTCCATAAGTTATGTCTGCTTTGTAAGCAATCCTTCTTTCGTCGTCATTTTTATCTGATAAAATACAGCCTACTGACATGCCTAAAAAATTATATATTTGTCCCATCCACTCGGAGTCTCTTTTTGCTAAATAATCGTTAACTGTTACCACATGAACTCCCTTACCTTCTAAGGCATTCAAATAGCACGCTAGGGTTGAAACTAATGTTTTACCTTCTCCTGTTTTCATTTCAGCAATTTTACCCTCATGAAGAACAAGTCCACCAATCAATTGCACATCAAAGTGGCGTTGGCTTAATGTTCTTTTAGCTGCCTCTCGAACAGTAGCAAAAGCTTCTGGTAAAATATTATCTAAAGTTTCACCATTTGATAATTTTTCTTTAAAATCAATAGTTTTTAACTTTAATTCCTGATCAGATAACTTAATAAATATATCCTCAAGCTGATTAATTTTATGAACCAAAGGGTTGTATTTCTTAATTTGTCTGTCATTGGACGAACCAAAAAATTTAGAAGTTAAATTGTTGAACATTGAGTGGGCTCCGATTAGTCAGGAATTTTATTCTGTTTATAATATATAATGCGTATTAATAAAAAAACATCATTTCTTGTATAGTATTAAAAAAACTTGTAAAAAAAATAAATATTATAATTGGAATATACCAAAATGGCTTACTTTAAAACTTTTTTCACGTCTCTAAAATTATTTATTTTGTTATCAACTAGTCTTGCTCTTGCTGAAAATCCAAAAAACATAATTGCAGCCAATGTAAATGAACATATAATCACAGCTCAAGACGTATTGGATGCGTATGGAAGATTGCCGTCAAAATTAAAAGAAAAACCACTCCCTGAATTATATCCAAATATTATTAATGAACTTATAAATCAGCATTTAATAACTGAACAAGCTTACAAAGAAAAATTAGACCTCAATAAAACAGTTATTGATCAGATCAAAAAAAATAAAGATCAAATTTTAGCAAGATTTTGGATAAATAATTTCCTTATTAATCAAACTAAAAGAAAAAATATTGAAATATTTTATAATAATTATCTTAAAGCATTTAAATCTTCAAAAGAATTTAATGCTAGTCATATACTTGTAAAAGAAGAACAACAAGCGTTAGAGATACTCAAAAAATTAGAAAATAAAGCCAAGTTTTCTGAGTTAGCTAAAACCCAATCTATTGGCCCTTCTGGAAAAAATGAAGGTAAACTTGGATGGTTTACTTCTGGGCAAATGGTAAAAGAGTTTGAAAAGGCAGTGTTTTCCCTTAAAAAAGGAGAAATAACAAAAAAGCCTGTCAAAACAAAATTTGGTTTTCATATAATATTGCTAAATGAAGTAAGAAATTCAAAACCTAAGAAATTATCTGAAATTCAACAAAATATTATTAATAGAATTAAAAAAAATTCTCTTTCTAACCTAGAAAAAAAACTTAGAAAAAATAGAAAAATAATTATTAATGATTTTAAGGATGTAGCCCAGAAAGTTAACAATTAATTTATTTAGAACTTATGTTTATAAAAAATTTTAAAAATGTAGGCAGTTTAAATGATATAAAAATATCAACTGTTTTCTCTGGTATTAAAGACAAGTCTTGTCAAGATGATGATTTACTTTTAATAGAATTTGACCAAGAGGCAAGTATTGCGGGAGTTTTTACAAAATCGTTGACTTCAAGTGCCCCTGTAAATCATTGTAAACATAATTTAAAATCTTCTAAATCACCATCAGTAAGAGCTATCATAGTTAATTCAGGAAATGCAAATGCATTTACTGGTAAGGTCGGGGATGAAACTGTACTAAATGTCTCTAACTATCTATCAAAAAAACTTAACTGTAACTTGAATCAAATATATACAGCTTCTACAGGTGTTATTGGTGAACAATTAGATTCTGAAATAATCATAAATGGCATTAATAAAATGAGGCCAGCAGAAAAGCCAGACTGGTTAAAAGCAGCTAACGCTATTAGAACAACTGACACATTCTCTAAACTAGTATCAAAAAAGTGTCATATTGATAATGTTGAAATTGATATTGTTGGTATTGCCAAAGGATCGGGTATGATTGCTCCCGACATGGCAACTATGTTAGGGTTTGTTTTTACAAACGCTAATTTACCATCAAATATTCTTCAGCAGTTGCTAAAGTCCGCAAATGAAAAAAGCTTCAACTCAATCACTGTAGACAGCGACACTTCAACAAGTGACACTGTTTTACTAACAGCAACAAAAAAGGCAAAGCACAAAATAATTGATAATTATAACGATAAAAGTTTACAAAATTTTAAGAAAACTTTAAATGATGTGATGTTAGACTTAGCAAAATTAGTTGTTAAAGATGGAGAAGGTGCGTCTAAATTTATAACCATCAATGTTGTTGGAGCTGTTTCTAAAAGATCCGCTAAGAAAATAGCTTTTTCAATTGCAAATTCTCCTTTAGTCAAAACTGCAATTGCTGGAGAAGATGCAAATTGGGGAAGAATTATTATGGCTATTGGCAAATCTGGAGAATATGCTGAAAGAGACAAAATTAAAATTTTTATTGGTGACGAACAAGTTACTAATAATGGTTTGGTCTATGAAAAATATTCTGAACTAAATGCCACAAATCATCTAAAAAAAGATAAAATTCAAATTTTAGTCGATATCGGAGTTGGTAAAGGATTAGCAACTGTTTACACTTGTGATTTAACCCACAAATACATTGAAATTAATGCAGATTATAGATCATAAAAAATTACAGTTAGTTGTATCAATTGCTCTTATAAATGAGAATGATCAAATTTTAATATCAAAGCGTCCAAAAAAAAAGTTTTTATCAGGATACTGGGAATTTCCTGGTGGAAAAGTTGAAAAAAACGAAGTTCCTGAAAATGCTATTATTAGAGAAGTTAAAGAAGAATTAGACATTAATATTAACAATAAATGTATTGCCCCACTATCTTTTTCAGAATTTGATTATAAAGAATTCCAATTATTATTGCTTTTATACGTTTGTAGAAGATGGGAAGGAGAGCCTAGATCTATGGAGCAAAATGAAATTAAGTGGGTAAAAGCAAATATGTTAAGGCAATTCAAAATGCCTCCAGCTGATGACTCATTAATATATAGTCTACAGGACTTATTCTAATAAAATATGAATTATTTAAGGATTACATTATGAAAGAAAATAATAAAGTTGTTATATATACTAGCTCTTTATGCGGATTTTGCTACAAAGCAAAAGTTTTACTGAATAATTTTAATATTGAATTTAGTGAAATTAATATTGATAATGATTATGATAAAAGAAAAGAGATGATTTTAAAAGCTAATGGCAAAACTTCAGTCCCACAAATATTTTTAGGATCTTTACATATTGGTGGATGTGACGATTTATATGAGCTTGCAAGAGAAAATAAATTAGAAATTTTTAATAATTAATATGTCTTTTAACTTATCATTAACGTGTCTTCAATATACCTCAACAGAACAAGAGAGCGTTACCCTTAAAGCTATAAAACCTCTCATAAACGAAGCTGTTAACCATGGCAGTAACTTTATAGCTTTACCTGAATGCGCAACCTCTCTTCAAAGTAACCCTGAACAAACAAAAAAAATAACAACAACAGAAGCAGAAAATATTAGCTTACAAACTTTTATAGAAATAGCAAAAAATAACAAAATATATATTTTAATTGGTTCATTACCAATAAAACTTGAACATAAAATAGCTAACAGGTCATTTTTAATAGGACCCGGTGGTGATATTTTGTATAGATATGATAAAATCCATTTGTTCGATGTAAAATTACCCAATGGAGAAATATTTAAAGAGTCTGAAACATACTCACCCGGCTCTCAAGCAATAATAGCAACTATAGAACAAAAAAATAAAATTAAAATTGGCATGACAATATGCTACGACATACGTTTTCCTCATTTGTACCAAGACTTGGCTCAAAATGGAGCCGAAATTATTACCGTTCCTTCAGCTTTCTCAAACACAACCGGTCCCATACATTGGCATACCCTATTGCAAGCCAGAGCTATAGAAACAGGATGTTTTATTGTAGCCCCAGCTCAAACTGGACATCATCAGTGTGGTAGGAATAGTTTTGGCCATTCTTTAATTATTTCACCTTGGGGAGAGATAATAGCGGATGCTGGCAAAGATGTTTGCTTTATTAATACTATAATTGATTTAGGAGAAGTTAAAAAAGCAAGATTAGCAATACCATCGTTAAAGTCACATAAACGTTATTTAACTAATTTTTAAATATTTTTCTTCTTTTAATTTTAATAATTCGTCTTTTTGTAAAGATAGTAAATTAATTAACCTATTTTCTACTGCATCACCTATTTTCTTTATAGCTAAATGTGGATCTCTATGAGCGCCACCAGTTGGTTCTGGTATAATTTCATCAATGATATTAAATTTTTGCATATCTTGAGCTGTTAACTTTAACGCTTCTGCAGCATGATTAGCATTTTCAGAGCTTCTCCATAAAATAGAAGAGCAACCCTCAGGTGAGATCACAGAATAAATTGCATGTTCTAACATCAAGGTATTATTTGCAACTGCTAATGCCACTGCTCCTCCAGAACCTCCTTCTCCAGTAATTACAGAAATCGTTGGCACACTTACTTGTAAACTTTTTTGAATGCATCTAGCAATAGCCTCTGCCTGCCCTCTTTCTTCAGCTCCCTTTCCTGGATAAGCTCCAGCAGTATCTACAAACATGAGAATTGGTAATGAAAATTGATCAGCCAGTTGCATCAAACGTATAGCTTTTCTATAACCCTCGGGTCTAGCCATACCAAAATTTTTTAGAATTCTATCATTTGTGTCTTTTCCTTTATCAATGCCTATTACAACAACACTTCTCCCCCTAAAGAAGGCTGTGCCTCCAGTAAGAGCATTATCATCTGCAAAATTTCTATCGCCAGAAAGTGGTGTATAATCCTCCATTAGATGATTTAAAATATCTGTAAAGTGAGGTCTCTCAGGATGTCTTGCAACTTGGACTTTTTGCCAAGCAGTTAGTTTAGAGTAAGTTGATCTTAATTCTTCAGATACTGCTCCTTGTAACTTTCCAATTTCTTCTGCAATATTAATGTCAGCACCGGAGGATAGATGACGCAATTCTTCTATTTTACCTTCAAGATCTGAAACTTGTTTTTCAAACGATAAAAAATGTTTAATCATATTTAATAACTTTCTTCATTTTTAAAATTTATTTTATCAAGTGGGTGTGCATCCCTAACAAGTCCACGTAACCTTTCAGGTTCTACATAAGTATATATTTCAGTAGTACTAATATCAGCATGACCTAATAATTTTTGCAAAGACCTAAGATCTGCTCCACGATTTAATAAATGAGTGGCAAAACTATGCCTTATTTTATGTGGAGAAATATCTTTATTTTCAAGCCCAATAGTTTTTGACAAATTTAGCATATCCTTATAAATGGTTTGCCGACTGACATGACCAATACCATTTTTTTCTGGAAACATATATTTATTATTAACTTTCGCTTTCGAAAGGGATCTATGTTTCAACCACAAACCTATATAATGAAATGATTTTTTATTAAAAGCAACCATCCTATAAACATCTCCTTTGCCTTTAATTTGAAGTTTATCTTTAAGGTTTACAAAATCGGATAAAGGCAGACTTAGAAGTTCAGAAATCCTCATACCTGTAGAATAAAGAATTTCTAGCACCACTAAAGTTCTTAAACTTTTATTTGTTTTTTCTAAGGATTCACTTTGTAATTTAGTAAAATTTTCTCTAGCTGTATCTAATACTAAAGTAATTAAATCTTCAGATAACGCGTTGGGTAATTTTTTCTCTTTCTTCAAACTATTAATATTATTTAATGGGTTTTTTTGGATATATTCTTCTTCTTGTAAAGTCTGATAAAATTGGCGCATTGAAGATAATTTTCTATTAATTGAATTTTGTTTAAGATTTTGACTTTTAAAAAAAGAAAATAAATTTTTAAAGTCAATTTCCTTAGCGTTTAAAAAATTTATATTTTGCTTACTAAACCAATCATTCATCAAAATAATATCTGAAGCATAAGCATTTTTTGAATTTTTCGACAAACCTTTTTCTATATCAATAATATTGATTATTTTATTTATTACATCATTTTTAACTGTTGTGTCTTTTATCATTGGTGTTTTTATTAAAAGTTAATAATTTTAGATGTCATTATTTCATAAGTAATATTGTTTGCTAAATCTTCAAAACCTATATCTACAAGTGCTTTTCTTATAATTAATAAATAATTTAAGTCAAAATCTTCAAAAGGATTATTGCTTACTAACCTAGCTACTAACAAAATTGTCAAAGATTTTTTATTTTCTGTAGCTGCTTGTTCTATAGATTTTGATAATATATATGAATTCAGATCAAAGTTTGTATTCCATTTATTATATGTTTTCTCATCAAAACTATTTTGATTGAACTCATTTATAAAATCTAACCATTTTATATTTTCAGGCCCTATCATTCCAGCTCTTTCAATAACAGGGATAATCGGCCAAGCTTTTTGACTTAAAATCAAATTCCAGTCCCATTCTTTATCTTTTTTTAACATAAGGATATTTGCTAATTTATTTCCATCATATAATTCTGGATTAGAAGCTATATTTATTTTTCTGATTGTATCATTTAATTCTTTTGTCAAAGAAGAATTTTTAATTTTATTTAGAGTTGGCAAGTATAAATTAACACTATCATAAAATCTTCCAACCTTCATTTCTAACTTCAAAAAGTTTAAAATCGTTTCTGCTTTTTTTACTTCATCTTTTATACTTAAGACAGAAAACCAAACATTCGCTCTACTTTGTCCATTTGGTATTTTTTTGTAATTTGATATAGAATTTTCAATATCTATAACTCCATCACTAACAGATTTGTAATCTAAAATAATTTGGTCGGTGGACACAAACGTAAAATTAATTTTTTTATCCAATAAGAACGAACGCGCTTTGGGAGTTAAGTATGTGAGTTTCAATAAAGATTCAGTATATTCTATTCCCAAATGAGCAATATAGTTGATTTTTATTGGTATCTTGATTGTATCCATCATAATTAAATGAATAGGTAATATCTGAGTATCTTTATTTTTTAATTCAAATTTTTCTTTTTCGTTGTTCATGATTTGAAATAAATTTTCAAAAATAGGGTCTTCAAAACCTTTAACTTTTAATAAATCAAGTATAAATTCGGCTTGACTTACTTTATCATTAATTGATAAGCAAAAAATTCTGGCTGTTTGCCAAAAGTGATTAGAATTGTTTTTTGATCCCTCATAAACATTACTACATGCTTTTTGATCTTGACGTCCAATTAATTCATATTCAATAATCCACTGTTTCCAAATATTCCATCTCTCACCATCGGGTAATTGATTAATTAACTGATATAACTTTTCACTTTGACCACTACTTTTTAATTTGAATAACCTAGTCTCTAAAAATTTAATTATTTCTTCAGATGTTCCACTTGGTGGATTTGATGAACTCAAATATAACTGTATTAAAAGATCTTGAAGGCTTTTACTAGTTACGACGTCTGGAATATAGCTAAAATGCTCAACTATATTTGTTGCGTTCATACTTTTCCATATATCCAAGCCCATAATATTATTTAACTTTGTTTTAACTCCAATTGAACCTAAAGACGGTTTTTCAAGATTACTTACTTCAATATTGAGTTTTTTAGGATTAGAGTAAGTTTCCTTTTTATTTGACGTATCAACTTGAGCTACAGCAAAATTAAAATAAGTTATTACTATAAAGTAAAAACTATATTTAAAAAAACTGATTAAAGATTTATTTAACTTCATTATCATTTACATCTAATATTTTAATTTGAACTTTGTGAGGTGCTGGCATATCTATATATTTAAGAACGACAAAAGCCCCTAAAACGAGAAGCGACAAAAATAATAATAAAAATTTATAATTTTTCATAAGCAATCCTAATATTAATTCTAATCTACAAACAAAATATGGCGAGTTTTTGTCTAAAGTAACTCATATTTTTATAATACATTATACATTAATAAATTTTTATATAAATTTAATGTCTTTAATATATTAATATGATATTTTGTCATCATGTTTATAAGTCAAGAAACCAATTATTTAGGCAAAGAACCTGACCATGCTCAACTTACTACAATAATTGGTATGATGGGAGCAGGAAAATCAAAGCTTGGGTATATTGTCTCTAAAAGTCTTAATGTAAACTTTTATGATATAGATGACCTAATTGAAAAAGAACTTAACACTTCTATTAAAGAACTTTTTAAATCCCACGGTGAAGCTTATTTTAGGAGCGTTGAAGAAGCAAAAATTGAAATTGTCATTAAAAATGCGGTAAGTAAAAATGAAAAAGCAATTATTAGCATAGGTGGGGGAGCTTTTGATAATCAATATTCACGGGAATTATTGTTAAAAAACACCAAAGTCATTTGGCTAAATGTTCCAACAGATATTCTTATTAAACGTATTGGAGACGGTTCAAAAAGGCCAATGATAAAAGGAAATATTGAAAAATCAATTACTGAAATTTTGAGTAAAAGAGTGAAATATTATTCACTTTCACATCATCAATTAAACGCTTATAATCTAACACAAAAACAAATAACAGAAAAAATGATACAATTTATATCTCCAGAAAACAAAAAAGATTATAGATGACAATGGAAATAATAAATGTCTCTTTAAAAAAAGAAATAGAAGACCTTTCTTACCCTATTTTTGTAGGTAATAACATCTTAACTAAGGCTGACAGCCTTCTCAAGAAATATATTGAAAATAAAAAAATTATCATTATCCATGATAATTTTTTCTCATATAAAAGTGAGTTGAATAATACGTTTATAGATTTTGTCAAACTAATACAAAGTATCTCTCTATCTGTTGATTTAATATCTGTTTCTGGAGGAGATCAAACTAAAAATATGCTACAACTTACAGATATTCTTGAACAAGCTTTATCTTATGAAATTGATCGAGAATGTGTCATAGTTGCTTTTGGAGGAGGAGTAATTGGAGATATTGCTGGTTTTGTAGCTTCGGTATTATTAAGAGGCATTAAGTTTATAAATATACCAACTACTCTTTTGTCACAAGTTGATAGTTCAGTTGGTGGTAAAACTGGTGTAAACTCAAAGCTTGGCAAAAATTTAATTGGTTCTTTTCACCAACCTTTAGCAGTAATTGCAGATATAAATATATTAAAATCGTTACCAGACAGAGAGTTTAGGGCTGGATTTGCCGAAGTTATAAAATATGGGCTTATAAGAAATAAAAAATTTTTTAACTGGCTTGAGTTAGAACTTGAAAATATTTTTAACTATGAAAATTTTCAACTAAAAAAAATGATTACTGAATGTTGTCAAATCAAAGCTGAAATAATACAAAAAGATGAAAAAGAAAATGGTAATAGAGCGCTATTAAATCTAGGTCATACATTTGGTCATGCAATAGAATCATTCGGAAATTATGATGGGAAAATTATACATGGAGAAGCTGTTGCAATTGGAATATGCATGGCTTTTAAATTTTCAAATATGTCGGGATTTTGTTCAAAGGCAGATGCTGAAAGAGTTATAAATATATTTAAGAAATCAAAACTTCCTACCTCTTTAAAAGAAATAAAAAACTTCTCAATTAATACGCCGGAAATGATTGAAAAATTTAAATATGACAAAAAAACACGTAATAATAAACTCACCTTTATATTAAATAATAAAATTGGAGAATCCTTCATAAAACATGATGTGAATGCTAATCATTTAATTGATTTCATAGACAAAGAGATATAATGCCTGAATTAGTTTTTTTTATCTTAAATATCTTATCTTTAATTATATTATCAGCTTTCTTCTCAAGCTCTGAAACAGCATTAACTGCAGTGTCAGAACCTAGAATTCATCAGCTTGCTCTTCAAGGGAATAAAAGAGCTATTATTATTCAAAAAATATTGGCAAAAAAAGAGAAAATGATTAGCTCAATATTAATCGGCAATAATTTGGTAAATATTATTGCTTCTGTCTACGCAACAAGTTTTGCTATAAATTTTTTTGGTGAATATGGTTTAGTTGTTATAACTGTTTTACTGACAATTATACTAGTTATTTTTGCAGAAGTAATTCCCAAAACATATGCTTATAACCATGCAGATCAAACAGCTTTGTTAGTAGCTCCAATTATAAATTTTATAATTGTTATATTAACACCAGCAACATTTATTACAGAACGTTTTGCAAAAATTGTTTCTGGACCAATTGTTGAAGATGATGAGGCAAAAACAGAAGAACTCAAAGGCATGATTAAATTACATGCAGGAACTGAAAGTCGTGATAAAGAACGTGGAAAAATGATGTCAAGCATGCTCGATATGGATGACGTAACAATTGAAGCTGTAATGACACATCGTGGCGCTGTAACAATGATTGATAGTAAGTCTGAACCTGAATTTATTTTCAAAGTTGTTGGGGAAAGCCCTTTTACAAGAATTCCAATTTATTCAGGTAATCCTGATAATATTATAGGTATACTTCATGCGAAAGAATTATTTAGAAATTTAAGAAGAAAAAACTTTAAAAATATTAATTCTATTAATATTTCTGAATTAGTTATTCAACCATATTTTGCTCCAGAAACTACATTATTGTTTGATCAATTAGAAATTTTTAAAACTAGAAGGGAACATTTTGCTGTTGTAGTCGATGAATATGGCGATTTTAGAGGCATTGTTACTTTAGAAGATATTTTGGAGGAAATAGTTGGAGAAATTGACGACGAAACTGATATTTCAGTTAAGGGAGTAAAGCCGCAGCCTGATGGTTCTTTTATTATTGATGGATCTGTAACTATCCGAGACTTAAATAGATCACTTAGCTGGAATCTACCTGACCAAAATGCTAATACTATTGCTGGTTTAGTGTTATATGAATCAAAAACCATCCCTGAACCTGGACAAGAGTTTAGGTTCTTTGATGTTAGGTTTAGAATTCTTCAAAAAAAGGGTAATTTTATTTCTCAGTTAAGATTATGGAACGAAGCTGGAAGTAATACGAACAACAAACTTAATTAATCTTTTTATACTCCTCAATTGTGAAAGCTTTAATAGAAACCGAATGAAGATCGGACTGAAAATCTTCTTGTAGACATTCATTTATCATTCTATGTCTTAGAATTTTACTTTTATTATCAAATTTTGATGAAACTACTATCACCTCAAAATGGCTTTCAACATTTTCTTTAAAACTTTGATGACCTCGATGTTGTTCTGAAACATCCTTAACAGAAAAAAAATAAGGTTGAAAAAGTTCACTTATCCTTGTTTCTATCTTTTTTTTTCTAATCATTAAATTTTTCCACTACATATTAATATTTAAAAAAAACAAATTACAATGTTGCACGTATCAATTCATAATTATATAATTAATAAAACAAAAAACGAAGTAAAATGCTGAAAACAAAATACCAACAAAATCATAATAGAATTTGTAACAATCCAGATTGTGAAGAATTAGGTATATATCCTGCACCTAAATCAAGAGATAATCTTAAAGAATATTATTATTTTTGTATCGACTGTGTAAGAGCTTTTAATAAGTCATGGAATTATTTTGCTGGTTTAAACGAAGAAGAGCTAGAGCTTGAGATACGAAAATCTGTTACATGGGATAGACCTAGCTGGAAATTTGGTACTAAAACAATAAATCATGATTTTGAAAAAGCCTTTAAATTCTTTGATGAACAAAAAAAAATTAAGAAAAATAAAGTAATTGATAAAAAATTAGAAAACTGTTTTAAAGTTCTAGAACTTAATTCAGACAGTACTCTGAAAGAAATTAAATCAAGATATAAAATACTAGCTAAAAAATGGCATCCAGATGCACAAAATTCAGTTGCATCTCCAAATAATAAAGATAAATTTATTGATATATCTAATGCATATAAAACAATTTTAAAAACTTTTACAAAACTTGAAACTAAAAAATAAAACCTATATCTGGAGAAATTATAATGAACAAAGTTAGTTTAACTAACAATATGGACTTTAACGAAGACACTTTTCCTAATTCACTGTCATTAGTTATAGATTCAGAAAAAACTTTTGGTTTTAAAACAAGTATGAAAATTTTAGGATTTAAAGAAAAAACTAAATTTGTGCCTGAAATTGATGACTCTTACTTATTTGACGAAGTTACAACTAAAGCAATTTTAGCAGGCTTTTGTTACAATAGAAGAGTCATGATTCAAGGTTATCATGGAACTGGGAAATCTACACACATAGAACAAGTTGCAGCAAGATTAAATTGGCCGTGTGTTCGAGTTAACCTAGATAGTCACATTAGCCGTTTAGACTTAGTTGGGAAGGATGCCATAGTTCTAAAAGAAGGTAAGCAAGTTACAGAGTTTAGAGAAGGCGTTTTACCATGGGCACTTCAAAACCCAGTTGCCATTGTTTTTGATGAATATGACGCAGGAAGAGCAGATGTTATGTTTGTTATTCAAAGAGTACTTGAAGTAGCTGGAAAATTAACGCTATTGGATAATAATAGGGTGATTAATCCTCATCAAAATTTTAGATTATTTGCTACTGCTAACACAGTTGGATTAGGTGATACAACAGGTTTATATCATGGAACGCAACAAATCAATCAAGGTCAAATGGATAGATGGTCTATTGTTTCAACTTTAAATTATCTCCATGCAGATGCAGAAGAAAAAATTGTTATATCTAAAGTACCAAACTTTAACTCTAAAGAAGGTAAGGAAACTATTAAATCTATGGTAGCAATTGCTGAGCTGACAAGGAATGGCTTTGTTTCAGGTGACCTGTCAACTGTAATGTCACCTAGAACAGTGATTACATGGGCGGAAAACACAAATATAATTGAGGATATAGATTTAGCATTCAAGTTAACTTTCTTCAATAAGTGTGATGAAATGGAAAGGCCGATAGTATCTGAATATTATCAAAGATGTTTTGGTAGAGATCTAATTGAAACAAAAAAGTCCAATGATGATTAAATCCTAAAATGACTAATAAGTCTGAAAATTCTCAATTTCAAATAGCAACTGCTTCCACATTAAAAGCGATTTCAGGTGACTTTGATAATGAGCGTGAAATCAAGTTTTCTGGTACTTCAAGCCACTTATCTTCAAAAGAAATAAGGTTGCCGCAAATATTAAAAGAATTAGATAAAGAGCAATTAAATAGTTTAAGAGGTGAAGCTGACAAAATTGCTTTAAAAATAAAATACCATGATCCAATTTTACATACTAAATTAACTCCTAAATCTGAACTTTCTTCTCAAATATTTCAATTAGCAGAAGAAGCTCGTATAGAAGCTGAAGGCACTAAAAAACTCTTAGGTGTAAAAAATAATTTACAAGAACTAGTTGTAAGAAAATTTAAAGAAGCTGTTTTACCTATTCCTGGCAACGAGGACAAAGAGGCTTTAGTTAATGCACTTCATTTAGTCATAAGAGAAAAAATAACAGGCTCTGATTCACCATCAAACACATTAATATCCCTAGAGAAGTGGCGTCCCTGGATAAATAGTAGGATAGGCAATCTTCTAAATCAACTATCCGAAAATACTCAAGACCAAGAAATTTTTGCAAAAAAAACAAAAGAGTTATTAACTGCGCTTCAAGCGGATATTGGTGAAACCGACAATAATAATAGTAATAATGAAGATGATAATGAAGACAACAACTCTGACCAAAATGAAAATGAGGATGATAATAATTCTTCTCAAGGTGAATCAGAAGATGATCAGGAAGCTGGCTTAGACGGAGGTGCAGATACACAAGAAGATCAGGGAGAATTAGATGGAGAAGCACAAGATGGAGATTTAGAGGATCAGGAGGGTGAAGGTGAGGGTGAAATTGCTTCCAATCCTCTTGCGGGACATAATCAAGGTAAAAGTCAAGATAGTTCTAATTATCAAGTATTTTCTTCAAAATTTGATGAGATTGTGAACGCAACAGACTTATGCGAAGAAGAAGAGTTAAGTAGATTGAGAGCAACCTTAGACAAACAACTGGAAACTTTACAAGGAGCTATAGCTAGACTCGCAAATAAACTTCAAAGAAAATTACAAGCCAAGCAAAATAGAACATGGAACTTTGACCTTGAAGAAGGAATGTTAGATGCTTCAAAACTCTCTAGAATAATCACTCAACCATTATTTCCACTATCTTATAAACAGGAAAAAGATATGAAATTCAGGGATACCATTGTGACTTTATTAATTGATAACTCTGGATCTATGAGAGGTCGTCCAATAACCATAGCAGCCATTTGTGCAGACATAATGGCGCGAACGTTAGAAAGATGTGGAGTTAAAGTTGAAATTCTAGGTTTCACAACCAAAGCATGGAAAGGTGGACAATCAAGAGAACAATGGATTAATGATGGCAAACCCTCTTACCCAGGTAGACTAAACGATTTAAGACACATTATCTATAAACCTGCTGACACACCTTGGAGAAGAGCAAAAAATTCTTTAGGCCTAATGCTACGAGAAGGTATTTTAAAAGAGAATATTGACGGTGAAGCCTTAATTTGGGCTCATGAAAGATTATTAGGAAGATTAGAAGATCGAAAAATTTTGATGGTTATAAGTGATGGAGCGCCAGTAGATGACACAACCTTATCATCAAATAGTGGAAATTATCTTGAGTTACATTTAAAACAAGTTATTTCATTCATAGAAAGCAGATCACCTATAGAACTTGTTGCTATTGGGATAGGCCATGACGTCACTAGATATTACAATAAAGCTGTAACTTTAACAGACGCAGAACAACTTGGTGGAGCTCTGACTGAGCAATTAGCTGATTTATTTAATGAAGATTAAAGCTAAGTAACGTTTTGATCTTTTTTTGCATGCTTTAAGATTGTGTTTTTTATAGCTAAGGCCTCTGGTGCTAAAACCCTATTACTTGTCTTCTTCAAGTAATCGTCTAGACCCCCATTCTTCTCAACTGTCTTAAGAGAACGAACACATATCTTCATATTAATGAATTTATCTAGGGATTTACTGAATAATTTTACATTTTGTAAATTGGGTAAGAATTTCCTTCTAGTTCTATTTTTAGCATGACTAACATTATTGCCACTCATAACATTTTTACCAGAAATTTCACACACTCTAGACATTCTTAACCCCTAAATTAATAAGCTATCTATATAAATTATGACTTTAAAAAGGTCAAGCAAAATGAAAAGTAATCAACTTTTATATTGCTTAAAACCCTCAAATGCAATTTTCATTGCTGTTTCTGGATTTTTTATAATTCCTCTAATATCATCAATATTAAGAATGTTATCCCTTTTCATTAACATCAATAAGCCTTTTATTATTTTATTTGCAACCAAAGGACCTTCATATGTCATTGATGTATATAATTGGATTAAATGTGCTCCACACAATATTTTTGCATATGCAGATTGACAATCAGCAACTCCTCCTGCGGCAATTAAATGAAGTTTAAAATTATTTTCTTTTATAATTTGATTAGCTTGAGATAATAATCTGGTTGACTTTAAAAACAATGGTACTCCAGACAATCCTCCCATTTCCTGAGAGTTTAAAGACTTAAGGTCTTGTTTTCTATCTATTGTCGTATTGGATATTATAAAACCAGTTATGCCCTCCTGATTTGAAACCTGAATAATTTCTTCTAAGTCATTTAAAGTAATGTCAGGAGCAATTTTTAGAAAAACTTGAACTAAATTAGAATTGTTAGATTTCAAAATTCCATTTTTTACGGAAATTATTACTTTTTTTAAGTGTTTAGATTCATGAAAATCTCTCAAATTTGGAGTATTAGGCGATGATATGTTAATTGTTATGTAATCTGCATATTTTGAAAGATTTTCTGAAAGGATTTCATAATCATTAAATCTATTTTTGCTGTCTTTGTTAGGTCCAATATTAATGCCAACAAGAAACTCACTTCCCACAGGAAATTTTCTTCTATAATCCTCTAGTTTTTTTTTGGCTTTTTCCATACCCAAATTATTGAAACCATTTCTATTAATTATGGCTTTATCTTTTTCCAACCTAAATACTCTAGGTTTTGGATTTCCATATTGTGATATAGGAGTAATTGTTCCAACTTCAGTAAAACCGAAATTCAAAGAATGTATTGTTTTTATTACTTCAGCATTTTTGTCAAAACCCGCAGCAATTCCAAGTGGATTTGTAAATTCTAAATTTTTTATTTTTGTTTTGATTTTTATTTTTTGTAGCCTTGGATGCAAACCATATTTCAAAGCTAACAAAGTAATATTATGAGCTTTTTCAGGATCTAATATACGAACTAAAAAAGTAATAAATTTCCAAATCATTATTGACCTATTTATTTGTTAAATGACCTTCAAGAACCTTTTCTAATAATAGTTTTGTTGATTCAATTCCATATAACTTAATAAAACTTCCCATTCTAGGGCCTTCTGATTGACCTAAAACTGTTTCATATAAACCTTTAAACCAATCACGCAAATTTTGATACTCAAGTTTTTTTCCAATTGCAAATACGATTGACTGGATTTCGTCCGATGAGGTGTTATGATCCAAAGTTTTGAGGATTTGAACTAATTCAATAAGACCTTTTCTTTCCTTATCATCGGGCAATCTATATTTTTTATAAGGTTCAATTTTTTCTTTATAGTAGTTTACGGCTAATTGTATTAAAGAATCTAACTCTGCAGATCTTTTCAAATTTGGAGCATAACTTGATACATAACCCCAAACAACATCAATATCTTCTGCATGACAAACTGATGCTAAATTTAATAATAATGTATAAGTAACTGGAAAATTTACATTAGACGGTTGACCGTTATGAAGATGCCAAACTGGATTTTCAATTTTCTCTTCAGCAGTTTGTTCTTCATATTTTTTTGAATGAGAAAAATATTCATCGGTTGTTTTAGGAATAATGTCAAAGTAAAGCTTTTTTGCCCTTTTGGGATTTGTATACATAAATAAACTTAAAGATTCTGGGGTTCCATATCTTAACCATTCTTCAATAGAAAGACCATTACCCTTAGATTTTGAAATTTTTTCACCATTACTATCTAAAAATAACTCGTATGAAAAACCAGATGGAGGGGATTTACCAAGAACTTTTAAAATTCTACTTGAGAGAATTACGCTTTCTGATAAATCCTTGCCTGCCATTTCATAATCCACTCCTAATGAAAACCAACGCATAGCCCAATCACACTTCCATTGTAACTTGCACGACCCTCCTAGAATTGAAACAGTTACTAATTCTTTAGTATTATCGTCTAAATAACTAACTGTATTATTTTCTTTATTGATAGACTCGATATTAACTTGTAAAACTTTCCCAGAATTAGGGCAAATTGGCAAAAAAGGACTATAAGTTTTTTTTCTTTCTTCGCCTAAAGTAGGTAAAATTATATTTTTTATACTTTCATAATGTAACAAGATTTCTTTTAAAGCATTATCAAATTTTCCACTTTTATAACAATCAGTTGCAGAGATGAATTCATATTCAAAACCAAACTGGTTTAAAAACTCTTTTAATTTAGCGTTATTGTGAGATCCAAAGCTATCATACTTTTCAAAGGGATCTGGAACATTGGTAAGGGGTTGGTCTAAATAATTTTGAAGTAAATCTTGATTTGGTACGTTTTCAGGAACTTTACGAAAACCATCCATATCGTCTGAAAAACATATTAACTTTGTGTTTCTACCAGTTAAGATATGGAATGCATGACGTACTATATTAGTTCTGGCTACTTCTCCGAAAGTACCTATATGTGGTAATCCAGAGGGGCCGTATCCAGTTTCAAATAAAACTGGATTTTCTCCATCTAAACCTGCCGACGAACCTAACTTATTCAATCTATCTCTTAAATTTCTAGCTTCAACAAAGGCCCAAGAATTTGATTTCTCAGCTAATTTATATATTTCTGAATTATCCATAAATTTATTTCTGTTAGAATTTACCTATAGCTATAATAGATGTCATTTGTATGCAAGAATTTATCTTTTTTTAAACAAAAAAAACACCTCACAAAATTAATCACGAGGTGTTTTAAAAAAATTTTTAAACGGTTATTTACATCATACCCGGCATACCACCCATGCCGCCCATGCCGCCCATGCCGCCCATGCCGCCCATGTCAGGCATTCCGCCTGCAGCGCCACCAGAAGTAGGTTCTGGTTTATCAGCAACCATTGCCTCAGTAGTAATTAAAAGACCTGCAACAGAAGCTGCATTTTGTAAAGCTGATCTCACAACCTTAGTAGGGTCAATAACACCAGCCTTAACTAAGTCTGTGAACTCACTAGTCTGAGCATTAAAACCAAAGTTTGCGTCAGTTGACTCTAAAAGTTTTCCAACAATAACCGCTCCGTCTTGGCCTGCATTATCAGCTATTTGTTTTGCTGGAGCTTTTAATGCTCTTCTAACAATATCAATACCAACTTTTTGGTCAGGGTTATCAAATTTTACTTTGTCTAATGCAGGGATAGCTTTCACAAAAACAACACCTCCACCTGGAACAATACCTTCTTCGACAGCTGCTCTTGTAGCATGCATAGCATCGTCAACACGATCCTTACGCTCTTTAACTTCAACCTCAGTAGCACCACCAACCTTAATAACAGCAACACCGCCAGCTAATTTTGCTAAACGTTCTTGTAACTTTTCTTTATCATAGTCGGATGTTGTTTCTTCTATTTGAGCTCTGATTTGATTACATCTAGCTGCAATATCATCTTTAGTGCCTGCACCATCTATAATTGTGGTTTCTTCTTTAGTAACTTCAACACGTTTGGCTGTTCCAAGCATTTCAAGAGTAACATTATCTAATTTAATACCCAAATCTTCAGAAATTAAATCACCTTTTGTTAATATTGCAATATCTTCAAGCATAGCTTTTCTTCTATCGCCAAAACCTGGAGCTTTTACAGCAGCTATTTTTAAACCACCTCTTAGTTTATTTACAACTAGCGTAGCTAAGGCTTCACCTTCAACATCTTCAGCTATTATCAAAAGAGGTTTTCCAGACTGAACAACCTTTTCTAGAACAGGTAGCATTTCTTGAAGATTGGCTAATTTCTTTTCAAAAAGAAGAATGTAAGGATCATCCATTACAACCTTCATTTTATCTGCGTCTGTAATGAAATATGGTGATAAATAACCTCTGTCAAATTGCATTCCCTCAACAACATCTAATTCTGTTGCAAGAGTTTTTGCTTCTTCAACTGTGATCACACCTTCGTTACCAACTTTATCCATGGCTTTTGCTATCATGTCTCCAATGTCACTTTCACCATTAGCTGAAAGTGTACCAACTTGTGCAACTTCTGCATTGGTGGAGATCTTGCTGGTTCGTGTTTCTAAATCAGCAACTACAGCTTCAATAGCTAAATCAATTCCTCTTTTTAAATCCATAGGATTAAGACCGGCGGCTACTGCCTTTGAACCTTCTTTAACAATTGCTTGCGCTAAAACTGTAGCAGTAGTAGTACCATCACCGGCAACATCGTTTGCCTTAGATGCGACTTCTCTAACCATTTGAGCGCCCATATTTTGAAATTTATCTTTAAGTTCAATTTCCTTTGCAACTGTAACGCCATCTTTAGTTATTCTTGGAGCTCCAAATGCTTTATCAATAACAACATTTCTTCCTTTAGGTCCAAGTGTAACCTTAACTGCTTCAGCTAGAATATCTACACCTTCTAACATTTGAGCACGTGCATTTGCACCAAATTTGACTTCTTTAGCAGCCATTTTATCGTCCTTTCAAATTGTAACGTAATTTTTTAAATAAAAGAATAAATTAACCCATTATTCCCATGATATCGCTTTCTTTCATGATCAATAGATCTTTTCCATCAAGCTTAACTTCAGTACCGGACCATTTTCCAAAAAGTACAACATCACCTTCTTTAACATCTAGAGGTTGAATTTTACCTGTTTCATCACGTGCTCCTGAACCTGCTGCAACTATTTTACCTTGCATTGGTTTTTCTTGTGCTGAATCTGGAATTATAATACCGCTTGCAGTTTTTTCCTCTGCTTCGAGACGCTCAACTACAACTCTATCGTGAAGTGGCCTAAACTTCATGCCTTATCTCCCTATTTTAAAAGTTAAATTTAAACAATAAACGAGTTATTGATGATGCTTAAATAGTAAGCGTAATATTAACTTTCAAGATCAAATAAAAAAATTATTAAAAATATTGATTTTTCTGAACCTGACATCATCTATATGATATGATTTTCAATGCTCCAGTAATGTTATAATGCCATATATAGCTACATCTTCTCAAAAATATATTTCCACTTGGCTGTTAATATCAGCCTTGATGGTATTTTTAATGGTGATTATAGGTGGCATAACAAGATTGACTGGTTCAGGCTTATCAATGGTTGAATGGCGGCCTTTACTTGGCTTTCTTCCCCCAATGTCAGACTTAGAATGGAATAGAGTTTTTAATTTATATAAACTTTCCCCTGAATACATATACAAAAATCATGGAATAGAATTACATCAATTTAAAAAAATATTTTTCTGGGAATATTTTCATAGACTATGGGGTAGATTAATAGGTTTTGTTTTTATTATACCATTAATAATTTTTTTATTTCTTAAACAAATTCCAAAACAAACACTAAACAAAATAATCCTAATGTTAATACTTGGAAGTCTTCAAGGTTTTATTGGCTGGTGGATGGTAAAGTCAGGGTTAGTTAATGATCCATCTGTATCTCAATATAGACTGACAGTTCACTTATCGAATGCTTTGTTAATATTATTTCTTTTAGTCTGGACTTATCTTGACACCAAAGAAGGACATTCTGTAATTAAATTAAATTTTAGTTTTTTAGTTTTTTTAATTTTATCTACAACAATTGTTGCTGGAGCTTTTGTTGCTGGTATGGATGCTGGCCTAATGTATAACGAATACCCATTAATGGGCGGTAGTCTAATACCAGAAAATTACGGAGAATATAAATTTTTAGACCCATTTGAAAACCCAGCATCCGCACAATTCCACCATAGACACTTGGCTCTCTTAACAATGATTACGGTTTTAATTTATAGCTTTAAATCTTATAGTAGCAACAAAGATTTAAAAACTAAAAGAATAGCTATCTTTTTATCTTGTGTTGTTTGTTTTCAGTTTTTGTTAGGTATTGTAACTTTGATAAATATGGTTCCTGTACACCTAGGTGCTTTACATCAAACTGGTGCTCTAATCCTGTTTATAGGTTTCACTATATCAATGCATAGAAATAATATGGACGTTAAAACTAATTAATTTTAATTTTCTTGTCTAATTTTATACCAAGTTCCTTCAGTTGAACTTCATTGATATCGTTAGGTGCATTCATCATTAAATCCTCTGCTTTACCTGTCATTGGAAATAAAATCACTTCTCTTATATTAGGTTCATCAGCTAGTAACATAACAATTCTATCAATTCCAGGAGCAATCCCTCCATGCGGCGGAGCTCCAAATTTAAAAGCATTAATTAAGCCAGGAAACTTATTATCGACAACATCAGGCTTGTGACCAGCAATTTCGAAAGCTTTATACATGATATCAGGAACGTGGTTTCTTATAGCTCCTGAAGATAATTCTATACCATTACATACTAAGTCATATTGATAAGCTAGTATGTCTAATGGATCTTTATTCAAAAGTGCATCCATACCTCCTTGCGGCATAGAAAAAGGATTGTGTGAAAATTCTATATTACCTGTGTTTTCATCTTTTTCAAACATTGGGTAATCAACTATCCAACAAAATTTAAATATATTTTCTTTTATAAGTTTTTTATCGGTTGCAATTTTTACTCTTGCTTTACCTGCCAAACTCGCCGCATCGTTTTCTTTGGCACAAGAAAAAAACAAAGCATCTCCATCTTTTAGGTTGAATAAATCTCGCATACTTAAAGCTTTTTCAATACCTAAAGCGTTTGCAACTGGTCCTTTTGCTGTACTTTCACTATATATTATATACCCCATTCCAGGAGCGCCTTCTGATTGTGCCCAACTATTCATTCTATCAGCAACTGACCTTGAACCACATTCCGGGCCAGGGATTGCCCTAACAACTGATCCTTTTTCAATAGAATTAGCAAAAATACTAAAGCCAGAATTAGTGAATACTTCAGTAACATCCTGAATTTCAAGATCAAATCTTAAATCTGGTTTATCGTTTCCATACTTAAGCATTGAATCTTTGTAAGTAATTTTTGGAAAAACTTCATCAATTGTTTTTTTTGAGAATTTTGTAAAAACTTCTCTTATAACTGGTTCAACTGCATCAAAAACATCTTCTTGATCTACATAGGACATTTCTAAGTCAAGTTGATAAAACTCTCCTGGTGACCTATCTGCTCTACTATCCTCATCCCTAAAACAAGGAGCAATTTGGAAATATTTGTCAAATCCAGACACCATTATTAATTGCTTGAATTGTTGAGGGGCTTGAGGCAATGCATAAAACTTACCCTTATTTAGTCTAGAGGGGACTAAAAAGTCTCTTGCGCCTTCTGGGCTAGAAGCGGTTAGAATAGGCGTTTGAAATTCTATAAACCCTAACTCTAACATTTTGTTTCTAATTGTTTGTATAATATTTGATCTCAATATTATATTTGAATGAGGCCTGTTTCTTCTAAGATCTAAATACCTAAATTTCAACCTTGTCTCTTCACCATAATCTTCATCAGAATTTACTTGAAGAGGCAAAGCATTAGATTTTGAAATAATTTCTAATTCAGTTAAATTAACTTCTATATCACCGGTCGGAAGACTTTTGTTAATTGTATCTGAAGACCTTTCAACTACAATGCCCGTTATGGTTATTACACTTTCAAGTGTCAAGTTCTCAATAATAGAGAAATTATCGTTTGACGAATCCACGACCACTTGTGTCAAGCCGTAATGATCTCTCAAGTCAATAAATATAAGTTGTCCATGATCTCTTTTTCTATGGACCCAACCAGATAGCTTTACAACATCTTTGACATTGTCATGTCGAAGTTCATCACATTTATGAGTTCTATATTTGTGCATTTTCACTAGTTCCTTAAATTTTAGTTTGATGTTTTTTCAGTGATATATCTATCTTTGATTTGTCCCATAATTTGCATTGCTTTTTCATTGTCTAATTGAGGCCAATTTGCTATTTCATCGGCAGTCCTTAAACATCCAACGCAGATGTTACTATCTATGTCTAATTTGCAAACACCGATACAAGGACTAATTATTTTTATTTTACTCACTGAGAAAACCTAGTTTTGTGAATTATCGTTTATAGCTTGAGCTAACATTTCCAAAAGATCTGAGATTCCTGTTTCTCCACTTGTTGCACTTATTAAATTAGTATCTCGAACAGTAGGGTTATCAATTATTTCAGCTCCTGCAGCTATTAAAAGAGCACTATCAGCATCTGAGGCAGCAACTTTTCTTCCTTTTGCAGCGTCTATGGTAGTTAGTAACATTGTTGACACTCCTGCTAAAGCAACAGGTTCGTTTTCTCTTAAAAAAGCCCTTAAAATTCGTCTGACATGAAGATCGTTGCTTAAAGTTTCAATTTGATTTGACCCACCTGGAACTATAAGAGCATCAAAATCAATTGCTAGTGTCTCAGATACAGCTTGGTCAACAGGATAAGAAAGACCCCAATTGTTTGAAGCCCAGCCATTCGTTGTCCCAATATCTCTTGAAATTATTGTATAAGATCCCTCAGCTGCTAAAAGAGTTTTTTGAATTATTAAAAACTGCTCTTCATTAAAGCCACTTGCTACCATAATAGCTATTTTCTTACCTTTAAATGCAGATAAATTCGACAAATTACTCTCCTGAAAAATTACATATTCGTTCTATAAGTGATTTAACTAAGCTTATCAAGTAATCTTAAAGTTTTTAATACCTCCATTTAGTGATTTTTTTGTTTAAATAAGCAATAATTAATAAAATTGATATTGGAATGATAACCTGAAAAAAAGTTGCCAAACCTAAATCTTGTCTTGAACCGCTTAAAGCTAAATTTAAAGCTTCTACCGTAAGAGTAGTTATTCTACCAGCACCTATAAAATAAACAGGCGTATATAATGATAAAGAAACAATCATTCCAATACCAAAGGATGTTAATAAACTAGAAAAGATTAATGGAATTTTTATTTGCCACAACCGTTCAATTCTGTTTTTCCCCAAACTTAATCCAACCTTAATAAATTCTTTTTTAATTTCTCTTAAAGCTGGAGTTAAAATTATAAAACAATATGGCAACACATATAGTAACTCTACAAGTATCAGTGGTATTAGAAAATCCTGAAAGTTAAGCATTACAATAAAACTCTGAAGACCAACCAAAAATGATATTTGAGGAATAAACAACGGGATAAATATTATCCATTCAAAATAAAAATATTTGATATTTAGTATTTCAGCTAATTCAACCCAAATTATAATTAAAATTATTGATAAACTTGAAACCAAAAAAGATATATATATAGACATTAAGACTAATGATTGGTTTTTATAAAGAAAATTAGTAATATTAGAAAAATCAAATGTATCTGGCAAAAATTTTGGAAAATACCAATTTTCACCAATGCCCCAAAAAATTGAACACAATATACCTATTGTAGATAATGAAAATAAAACCATCGCAACAATAAAAAAGCTATCTGTAAATATAGATTTTTTTCTAGATAGTATTCGAATTAGAAATATGTAAAAAAAGTTTTTCTTAATTATTTTTTCCAAAATAATCCAAAATAAAATAAGAACTACTATTATGAAAAGTTGAATTAAGGCTAAATTAGACGCAACAAATATTGAATCTAAATCTGAAGTTTGATAAATTTGGAATATTCTAATGGCTAAAGTAGACGGCGTAGACGGGGCAAGCAATAATGACATGTCAACAACAGATGCTGCAAATGCAATAACAATAAATACTACTAACCTTAGTTTTTTATATATTAATGGAAATATCAATATGCACCAAGTTGAAAAACTATGATGTTGAAGAGATTTACCGACATTAAATAATTGATTAGCAGGCAACTGTTCTAATGCAGACAAGGAGAGTAATAAAAAAAAAGGAGTTTCTTTTAAAAGAAGGCCTAAGATTAGAAATATACCATAATCGTCTGGAACAATAAAAAAATTTGGAGGTCTATCAAAACCAGTTAACCATGGAGAAATTAATCTAAAAAACAAACCACTTGGCGAAAATAAAAAAATTAAACCTACTGCCATGGTTATGTGTGGCAGAGCCAAAAGAGGTGATATAATTATTCTGATATATTTATAAATTTTTGTTTGAAAGAGGTTTAAAATAATAACTTGTGAAAAAAACAAGGCAAGAATAGTAGAGAAAAAGCCCGTGAAAACAGATAATATAATAGATTTTGATATTCCCGGTAATTCAAACGAGGAATAAAAATAACTTAATCCAAAATTATTTTGAGCAATAACAGGAAAATAGCCAAATGACGGTAAAAAAAAACCTAAGAAACCAAAAAAAATTGGAGCAATTACTATTAAAGCTAAAAGCATTAAAAGAATTTGAATAAATCGAAAACTCAAGTTTTTTTTATCAGATAATTAATTATTGGATCCATATTTTTTTATCCACTTATCTTCAATAACCTTTACCCAAGAAGGGTGAGGCTCTTCAAGTTTTAAATCTAACTCTTCATTACTTAATGTTGCAGCACCTCTTGGTAAATTTAAAAATTTATTTTTCCATTCAGGCATAAGTTTTTTTGATGACAAAACACTTGGATCACCCCAAAAATCTTTGTTTTGTTTTTTTAATTGTGCTTCAGGAGAAATTAGAAAATTAATAAAAACTTTAGCTGACGCAATACTTGAAGAATTATAGGGAATAGATAAAAAATGAACATTAGCTAATGTTCCACCATTATGAATATAACTCTTTACAGTGTTAGTAAGTTTACCTTCAGATATAGCGTTCGACGCATGAGCAATATTAAATGCCATTCCAATATCTATTTCTCTATCAGCAACGAGTTCAGTTAAAGATAAATAGTTAGATGGATAATTTTTTCCATTTCTCCACAAATTAGGAGTGACTGCATCTAACCAATTCCATAAAGGATTAAGCATTTTTTCATGTTCAGATTTAATATATTCTCGTTTTAAAATACTTTTATCAGCAATTAACTCAATTAAAATTTGCTTTAAAAAACTTGTACCAACAAAGTCTGGTGGCTGAGGAAAAGTAAACCTTCCTCTATTATTTAAGATATATTTTTTTAGACTTAAGGCTGATTTGGGAGGCGTGTTTATATATTTACTATCATAATAAAAGTTTAATTGTGATACACCCCAGGGCATTTCCATTCCATCTGTAGGAATACCAAAATCATTTAGTAAACTTGGATTGTTTTTAAAATCTAGAAATTTAGAATTTGGAAGCTCAATAACCCAATTTTTTTTAAACAATAAATTATTTCTTTTCATTGAAGAAAAGTTTTCACCATTAATCCATACTAAATCTACAGCACCATTTTTATTATTTTTAGCGTTTTTTTCAGCTAATATTCTACTTACAACATTTGAAGTATCAGAAATTTTTACATGCTTAACATTAATATTATATGTTTTTTTAACTGTCTCTGCTGCCCAATTTATATATGTATTTATATTTTCAGCTCCGCCCCATGCGTGAAAATAAACAGTCTGACCAGATGCCTCTTTTACAATATTATTCCAATTATATTTATCTGCTATGGAGCTTGAAGGAAAAATAAAAATAGTTGAAATCGTTACAAAAAGGCGAAATAATTTATTTTTTTTTATAACAAACATTTTCAATGTCCTTTTTCTTATTTATATAAAAATTTTATAATAACTATGGTATTATTATTAATAAGTATTATTTATATAAAAGTAAAATAAACTAACTAGTTATCTAAATGAATGCACTGTTAATATTAATCAATGAAATAATTACTCTCTACTTATATACATTATTTGTCTATGTAGTTATGACTCTGCTTATCCAATTTCAAATGATTAACAACTATAATAAAATCATAAATACTATTTTTAGAGCACTTATTTCAATTCATGAACCACTATTGGGTAAAATTAGAAAGTATATTCCATTATTATCAGGCATAGACTTGTCTCCAGTTATAGTAATACTTTTACTGAGTTTTTTAAAAAATTTAATCACAGATTATAGACTAGGATTATAAAATATTTTATGCAAAATATTAATAAAATTATTAATGGTAAGCAGTATGCTGAAAATCTTCTTAAAGAAATTTTTCCATTAAGTAATCACTATTCAAAAAAATTTCTTCGCAACCCATGTTTAGCTGTCATATTAGTTGGTGAAGATCCTGCAAGTAAAATATATGTTAAAAATAAGATACTTACAGCTCAAAAAAATAATATTACGTCTGTAGAAATCAAGCTTCCTATTGAGACTAGTGAAGAACATTTATTAAACGAGATATGTAAATTAAATAAAGACACAAATGTAGATGGAATTCTTGTTCAACTTCCACTTCCACTTCATATCTCTGAAAAACTTATAATTCAGTCAATCGATCCCTCTAAAGATGTTGATGGTTTCCATCCAATTAACTTTGGCAAGTTGTTGATGGGTGACCCTAACTTTGTTCCTTGTACGCCGCTGGGGTGTTTCTATATGCTAAAAAAAGAATTGAATGAGTTAGATGGGAAAAATGCTGTGATTATTGGTCGATCTAATATTGTTGGCAAACCTATGGCCTCATTGTTACTTTCATCTAACTGTACTGTTACTATAACTCACTCTAAAACAAAAAGTCTCAAAGAACATTGTAATAATGCTGATATTTTGATATCTGCAATTGGACGACCTGAAATGATTGACGACACCTATATAAAACCCAATACAATCATAATAGACGTTGGTATTAACAGATTAAAATTAGACGATGCAAAAACTAATGAAAAAAAATATAAAATTGTAGGAGATATAAATTTTGAAAAAGTTATTAATGTTTCTCAAAAAATCACACCTGTTCCAGGTGGTGTTGGTCCAATGACCATTGCATGCTTAATGCATAATACGGTCAAAGCCGCCTATATAAATAAAAATGAAAAATTTGTTAATATTATTTAAGGATCATTATAATGGATTGGTATAATATAATATTGTTTATATGTATGTCTTTAGTAGTTTTGATCCTTGCTTGGGGTTTAATAACTATGGCTAGAGGTGGAGAGTACAACAAATCAAAGAGCAACCTTATAATGAGATATAGAATAGTATTTCAGGCGGTAGCTATTTTAATTTTTGTCTGCCTATTATTATATAAGAGATCTATTGATGGTTAAATTAAATAAAATTTATACTCGTACAGGGGATAATGGGTCTACAGGCCTTACTGATGGAAGTAGAGTTGCAAAACATTCACCAAGGCCTCAGGCTTATGGGTCTGTTGATGAATTAAATTCATCATTAGGTTTAGTTTACTTTTGTTTAAACAATAATAGTACTGACAACAAATTTATAGAGATTATCAATTTAATTAAAGAAATTCAAAATGACTTATTTGATCTAGGTGCAGACTTATCTACACCTATTTCTAAAACTAAGGAAAAATATCCTCCACTTAGAATAAAAAAGACACAAGTTGAAAAAATTGAACAACAGATTGATAAATATAACAGTAGTTTAAAACCCTTAAATTCTTTTATTCTTCCAGGAGGATCAGAAGCGTCTTCTTTGCTTCATATGTCTAGAACAATTGCCCGAAGAGCAGAGAGAGACACCTCTCTTCTAGGTAGCGAAGAACCTATTAATGCGCAATCTCTGATTTATCTAAATCGATTATCTGACTTGTTATTTGTTTTATGTAGGGTCTTGAATGAAAATGGATTAAAAGATATTTTATGGATACCAGGTTTAAATCAAGATTAATTGAAAATATATATTATAGGAGAGCAATTTGAAAATCTTAGTCCCCGTTAAAAGAGTTGTGGATTATAACGTAAAAGTTCGAGTTAAGAGTGATAATTCAGGTGTTGAGTTAGACAATGTTAAAATGTCCATGAACCCATTTGATGAGATAGCTGTTGAAGAAGCATTAAGACTTAAAGAAAAAGGATTTGCAACTGAGGTAATAGCTATTTCTATTGGTGTATCTCAGGTACAAGAGACAATTAGAAATGCACTTGCCATGGGCGCAGATTCAGGCATTTTTGTTGAAGTTAATGAAACTTTAGAACCACTTAATATTGCAAAAATTATTTCATCTGTAGCCAAAAAAGAGAATGTTGATTTAATGATTTTGGGAAAACAAGCCATTGACGACGATATGAATGCTACTAGCCAAATGGTTGCCGCTCTATTAAATTGGCCACAAGCTACATTTGCAAGTAAAATAGAAATCGTTGATAAAATAGTGAAGGTAAGTAGAGAAGTTGATGGTGGCATTGAAAACATAGAAGTTAATTTACCAGCAGTAATTAGTACAGACTTAAGATTGAATGAGCCTAGATATGCTAGCTTACCTAACATCATGAAAGCAAAGAAGAAGCCAATCAACGAGATAAAAATTGACGAACTTAAAATAAATATTAAGCAACGTTTGGATATATTAAAAGTTGAGGAACCATCTAAGCGTCAATCAGGAATAATGTTAAAAACTATTGAAGAATTAGTTGATAAGTTAAAGAATGAAGCAAAAGTAATATAAATCAATAAGGATATGAAAATGAGTGTATTAGTAATAGTTGAGCATAACAATAATGACCTTTTACCAGCAACCTTACATACCGTAAACGCTGCTAAACAAATTGGAAATACGGATGCATTAGTTATTGGAAACAATTGCCAGACGGTGATTAAATCAACTAGTAAGATTGAAGGTATTAATGAGGTTCTATTTTGTGATGAAGAAATTTATAAAAACCCTTTAGCTGAAGATACTTCAATTTTGATACATTCTATTGCTGAAAAATATACACATATATTATTTTCTAACACAGCAAATGGTAAAAATACTGCTCCACGCTTAGCAGCATTATTGGACGTAATGATTATTCCAGATGTCATTGAAATCATTGACATTGATACATTTAAGAGACCAATATATGCAGGTAATGCAATTGCAACTTGTAAAAGCAACGATAACTTAAAAATATTAACAATAAGAACTACTGCTTTTGAAAAAGCTATTATCAGTGATAAAGAAACAAAAATCACCTCCATTAAATCTGGGGAAAAGACAACTTTGACTAAGTACATAAATTCTGAACTTTCTAAAAACGAACGACCTGAATTAACTGCAGCTGACATAGTGGTATCAGGTGGTAGAGGACTAGGTTCTAGTGAAAACTTCCAAGTTCTTGAAAAACTTGCAGACAAACTTGGAGCTGCAATGGGAGCCAGTAGAGCCGCAGTTGATGCAGGATACGTTCCTAATGACTGGCAAGTGGGGCAAACTGGAAAAGTAGTAGCACCAAACTTATATATTGCAGCAGGAATTTCTGGAGCAATACAACACTTAGCTGGCATGAAAGATAGCAAAGTTATAGTTGCTATCAATAAAGATGAAGAAGCACCTATTTTTACTGTCTCTGATTATGGTCTTTCTGAAGATTTATTTAAAGCAGTCCCTGAGATGGAAAAGTTAATTAAGTAAATTTATTATATTGTTAACAACCTTAGCCTCTCCCCATTTTAAGATACCTTCGTGTTTTGAAACTACTAGTCCTTTTTTATTTACTAAGATAGTTGTAGGAATGCCTCTTAATTTTAATGCTTTATAAATTTTCATGTCTTTATCAAAAAAATGATTTAAATCGGATGCGCCGTTATTGAATAAAAAACTTAACTGTTCTTTGATATTTTTTTTATCTATAGAAATAGTTAACACTTCTATATTGTGCTTTTTAAGCTTTAAATTAAGCAAACTTAAGTCGGGTAGTTCTTTTTTACATGGAACACACCAGGTGGCCCAAAAGTTAATTACATAACCTACACTTGTTGTATTTTTTTCAAAATCAAAAATAAAAGGTTTTTCTTTACTATTTAAAATTGCTAAATTTGGGAATGGTATGATGAGATCGAGTTTTTTTAAACTCTCAGAGGCTATAACATTATTACTAAAAAGTATTATGAGAAGGAATAATAATGTTTTTTTATAAATTTTTAATGTATTCATGATCTAAACTAATATAAGTATCAATAATTGTTAATTACTCAATATAGATTAAAAAATGAAAAAAGACAGTTCTGAAGAACAAAATAATAGCAAAATATGGGGTGGTAGATTTTCATCATCTTCTAATAAATTAATGGAAGAGTTTAACTCATCTATTCAGTTTGACAAAAAACTATACAAACAAGACATTGAAGCTTCAATCGTCCATGCAGAAATGCTTTGTAAACAAAAAATCATATCTGAAAAAGATTTTAAATTAATAAAAACAGGTTTAAACAAAATTAAGACAGAAATCTCTAATAATAACTTTACTTTTTCTATCAAGTTAGAAGATATCCATATGAATATAGAAAACAGATTAGTTGATTTAATTGGAGATGCTGGTAAAAAATTACATACTGGAAGATCTAGAAACGATCAAGTAGCTACAGATATAAAGTTATGGCTTAGGGATAATATTGACCAAATCGAAATAAACCTGAAATTACTTCAAAAAACATTAATAGATAAATCAGAACTGTATTACGACATGTTAATGCCTGGTTATACACATCTTCAGGTTGCACAACCAGTTACCTTTGGGCACCACTTACTAGCTTACGTTGAAATGCTTGGTAGGGATAGAGGCAGATTAACAGATTGTAGAAAAAGATTGAATGAATCACCCCTAGGTTCAGCAGCTTTGGCTGGAACAAGTTATCCAATTGATCGTGATTTTGTTTCAAAAAAACTTGGCTTTGATAAACCCACTAAAAATTCCATGGATGGAGTTTCTGATAGAGATTTTGCTGTTGAATTTATGTCAGCAACCTCTTTAATTGCAATTCATTTATCTAGATTGGCCGAAGAGTTAGTTATTTGGTCTTCTGATAGATTTAATTTTATTAAATTACCTGAGAGTTTTACTACAGGTTCAAGTATTATGCCTCAAAAAAGAAATCCAGATGCCGCTGAGTTGATTAGAGCTAAGCCAGGAAGAATATTTGGGAATATGCTAAGCCTAATGACAGTACTTAAAGGACTGCCAATGACATATGGAAAAGATATGCAAGAAGACAAAGAGCCAATTTTCGATACAGCTAGGACTATACAAATGTGCATCGTAAATATGGATGGAATGATTAAGGGCTTGCAACCTATTCCTAATAATATGATTCAGGCTCTTCAAAAAGGCTTTCCAACTGCAACTGATTTAGCTGACTATTTAGTTATAAACTTAGATATACCTTTTAGAGACGCTCATCATCTCACTGGACGAATAGTGTTATTAGCTGAGGAGAAAGATTGTACTTTAGAAAGTTTATCATTAAAAGATATACAAAGGATTATTCCTGAAGCAGATGATAAAATTATAGACGTTTTAAAAATACAAAACTCTGTTTCTAGTAGAAACTCTTTTGGCGGTACTGCTCCAAAAAATGTTCTAAAAGCTGCAAGAGAAGCTAAAAAAAGATTTTTAAAGGATTAAATAATATGAACTATAGAATATTAATTTTAATTACCTTCTTATTTTCTTCAATGTTTTTATATGCTTGTGGAAGAAAAGACGATCCAATTAAACCATCTGAAATCATTCTTAAGAATTAAATATTGTTATGTATTCATTAGGTTTTCATAGGAATAATAAAGAAGAGCTCTGTGTTCAAGGTATACCAATTAGTGATTTAGTTCATAAACACGGCACACCTTTGTTTATTTACGACAGCACATTAATGGAAGAACGATACAATGCTTTTTTAGAAACTGTTTCTATTGTTAAAGGAAATATTCATTACGCTGTGAAAGCAAATGATGCACTTGCAATAATAAGTTATTTTTCAAAACTAGGAAGCGGTGCAGATATAGTTTCTATAGGTGAATTTCAAAAATGTGTTGCAGCCGGAATCTCTCCTCAAAAAATAATTTTTTCTGGAGTCGGTAAAGAAAACTCTGAAATTGAAATAGCACTTAAAAATAATATTCTACAATTTAATATTGAGTCAGAAGAAGAACTAGAGGACATATTTAAGGTTGCATCTAAGTTAAAATTAAATGCAAACATATGTTTACGAGTTAATCCCAATATTGCTCCAAACACACATAAAAAGATATCTACAGGAGATAAAGAGACAAAATTTGGAATTGATTTTAAAAGTGTAAATTCTATATATAAAAAACTACATGACCTTAATTATATAACCCCAGTAGGTTTAGCAGTTCATATTGGTTCACAGATTTTTGATTTTAACTTTTTTTATCAAGCATATCTAAGTCTTAAAAATTTGGCGGATGATTTGGTTAGCAAAGGTTATAAGGTTCCAACTCTAGACCTGGGTGGAGGAATTGGAATAAATTATGAGAACAATCAAACCCCCGACTTTTCTTCATATAAAAAGATATTGTTAGATATTTTTGCTGACACCAACTATAAGCTTAATTTTGAACCAGGAAGAAGCCTGATAGCAGAAGCAGGAATACTAATCACAAAAGTAATTAGAAATAAGAAGACACAAGACAAAAACTTTATAATTGTTGATGCGGCCATGAATAACTTAATAAGGCCTACCTTATATGACGCATATCACAAAGTTGAACCTATTTTGAAAAAAAATAGTTCTGTTATTGTTACTGATATTGTAGGACCAATTTGCGAAACCGGTGATTATATTGCCCTAGATAGGGAAATTGAAAAAGTCGAAAGTAATGAACTATTAGCTATAAGAACCACAGGAGCATATTCGTCAGTAATGAGATCTAATTACAATACAAGAGCTGACGCAAAAGAAATTATTATATATGACAAAAGAGATTACTTAATTAGAGAGCCAGAAACCGTAAAAGAATTAATTTCAAAAGAAAACATAGTAAATTATAATTAATTTCAAAATAACTTTTTTAAAATTACTGCTTTCACGCTTATATTTTCTTCTTTAGAATTAATTCTAGAAAAATCGTTAAACTCAATAGTTGAAGAAGGCATTATTATCTTCTCGTTTGTAACTATAATTTTTTCAATTAAGATTTTTCTATCTTCTCTTATAGCTAAAACTTTTATTCTTGGAGTCAATATTGGTCTTAAAGAATTATTTTTAATTACTCCAGAAAATTTAACAGTCTCTTGCTGAATAGTGGCTACAAAATCAACCATTTTGACATGTCCTAATTCTACCAAAATAGGTAATTGAACACTATTCAAAACATCGTTAATTTTTACTATATATTTTTCGGTTTTTTTAGGAAAATAAAAATAACTATAACTAAATAAAGCAGAACGAAAAAATAATAATAAAGAAAAAAACAAAATTGAAAAAATAAAAACAAAAGGGAAGAAATTAAATTTCTTTTTATCCTTTTTAATTTTATTCTTTATTGTATCGACATTTTTTTCTTGTTTTAGATCTTGCGATTTCAACTTAGACGCAGACAATTCTGAAGAAATTTCTGCAACGGATTTATTTTTTATGTCTAAAATTGGATTGTTTTTTTTAGACATTTTTTTAGTTTGATCTTCAACGACAGATTTTATTGAAGCTAATTCACTTGTTACTTTTTCAGTTTGATTAATAGAATTATTTTTCTCAGCATTAAGTTTGTTTTCTATATTAACATTTTTTTTCTTTGTATTTTCACTCGGTTTATCAGACAAGCTCCATTTTTCGTTACAAACGCTACATTTTAACCAAAGCACATTATTTGAAAGAATATTTTCATCCAAATCAAATGTTGTTCCACATGATTTACATGTTTTAAACATTATATAAAATTCCTAAACGTTAATATAAGTTAATAATTATTGTATACTAACATACATTTTTTTGCCAACATGTTTACGTAAAAGAACTATGAAAGTTAATATGCTAAAATTCATAAATAAATCTTCTTTTTTTATAATTCTTATTCTATTTATAAGTTATTTTTTTGTTGGTTTATTTAATTTTCAAGAAAAAATTTTATCCTTAGAAAAAAATAGAAATATTGTTAACTCAAATATAGTAATTTTAACAGGCGGTTCAAATAGAATTAAAGAGGGCCTTAAAATTGTAAATAATATCAACAAGCTTACTAAGACTGACTTCAAAATACTTATTAGCGGAACGGGCAAGGGTTTCACAAAAGCAACTTTAAAAAAAATACTTACTTCAGACTTTAATTTAAAATTGGTTGAATGCTGCATAGAACTTGAAAGTATATCTAAAGATACCTATTCAAACGCTTCTGAAACTTATAAATGGACTAAAAGAAATAATATAAATAATATTATTCTAATTACCAGTAATTATCATGTGCCAAGGGCTATTTTAGAATTTAAAAATAGAATGCCAAATCAACAAATTTTTACTTATCCTATCACTCCTAAAAATCATAATATTAAAAACTGGTTGAATTCTTCAGACACGTTTTCTTTAATATTTTTTGAGTATTCAAAATTAATTATCGCTAGCTTAAGGATAAAAATTATGAATATTTGATATTTTATTAATTTTGTCCAGCATCTATTATTCTTTCTCTAATAGACTTTGTTCTTGAAAAAAAAGAATGTAATTTTTCTCCATCCTTTTTTCTTATAGCTTTTTGTAAATCTGAAAGATCTTCATTAAATCTTTGGAGCATTTCTAGAACAGCTTCTGAATTGTTAACAAAAATATCTCTCCACATTATTGGGTCTGAAGAAGCAATACGAGTGAAGTCTCTAAAGCCTGAAGCAGAATATTTTATTACATCATTCTTTAGGTCAGACTCTAAATCTGAAGCTGTACCAACTATTGTATATGCAATCAAGTGTGGTAAATGCGATGTAATAGCAAGGATTCTATCGTGATAATCAACATTTACTATTTCAACGATTGATCCTAGTTTTTTAAAAAAAAGAGCTAACTCTTTAGTTTGTTTAGTTTCTTTATCACAAACAATTAACCAATAACGATTTTCAAACAAGGCGCTAAAGCCTGACCTTGGTCCAGAATATTCAGTGCCCGCTAAAGGATGTGAAGGAATAAAGTAATTATTTGTCGGAATAGAAGACATAACATCTTTAATAACTGAGAGCTTGGTTGATCCAGTATCTGTAACTAAAGCTTCTGGTTTTAAGTGTGGCGCAATTAAATTAGCAACCGATTTCATAGAACCAACAGGGACAGCAAGGATTATTAAATCAGCCTCTTGAACTGTTTCTTTAATACCATCACAAACATAGGTTGCTATTTTCATTTCAGAAACTATTGATCTATGTTGAGGATTAATATCATATGCAAAAGTTAATACCTTTTTATCTTCTTTAACCTTTAATGCATGTAAAATTGAGGTGCCAATTAGACCTAAACCAATTATAGAAATTTTGTTAAATATTATTGTCATTATCTTTTTCTAAAAATATTTTCAATTCGTTTATTAATGTAATATTTTCTTTCTCAGTTCCAATTGATACTCGTAAATAATTAGGTAAATTATAAACAGCCATGCCTCTTACTAGTATCCCTTTTTTTGCAAGAAAGTCTTCAGCGCTTTGAGCGCTATATTTAATATCATTTGGAAACTTTATTAATAGAAAGTTTGTTAAAGATTTTTCAAAAGTTAAGCTTAATATTGTTAATTGTTTTTCAAACCAGGCCATCCATTCAAAGTTGTGTGCAACAGACAATTTTTGAAAATCAATATCTTCAACCGCAGCAATGCCCGCAATTATTGCTGGAGTATTGACACTAAAGGGGCCTCTTACTTTCATCAGATTATCAAGTATATATTGAGAGCAATAGCCCCAACCTAAACGTAGAGATGCTAATCCATGCAATTTAGAAAATGTTCTCAACATAATTACATTCTCATTTTTTTCAACTAAACTACTACCATCAATGTAATCATGATGATTAATAAACTCGGAATACGCTGCATCATAAACTAATAATACATTTGGTGGGATAGAGCTATGTAATCTTATAACTTCATCTTTAGATATAAATGTACCTGTAGGATTATTTGCATTAGCCAAAAATATAACTTTAGTTTTTTTATTAACTTTTGATAAAATGTTATCTACGCTCGCGGTTAAGCCATTATCTTTTGCTATAACGCCTTTTGCTCCTGCTACTGCTATAGCTTGAGGAAATTGTAAAAAACCATATTCAGTATATATAGCTTCATCTTTAGTATCTAAAAAAGCTTGTGCAATAATAGATATTAATTCGTCAGAACCGTTACCTAATATAATTCTATCCTTGTTAAGCGAATACCTTTTTCCAATAGCTTTAATTAAATCTTCACTTACTTGTGGTGGATATCTATGTAAATTTGTAGAAAAAGATTTTACAGCTTTAATAGCTTTCAAAGATGTTCCTAGGGCCCCTTCATTGGCTGAGAGTCTTATTAAGTTGTCAAGCTTACTCTTACCAAAATTTGGTTTATAGGTTTTTAATTTTTCAATACTACTTTTAGCAGAAATACTCATCATAAAATATCCTACGATTTATCATCTTTGAGTTTAATTATATTATAGCTCTTTTGATTTGTGCTTTTATAAAGTGGGACATTAGCTATAATCTCAAAATTGACTTTGATATCGGTATGTTTTTTAAGTTTACTCAAGCTTTTGCTGTCTATAAAACCTATCTCTATATCCTTGTTATCTAAAGATGCTAATAAACTTACTACACTTAGAAAGTGTGTGGTATCAAAATAATTTCCAAAGTGTGCTGAATAAGCTGACTTAATTTCATCGTCATTTCCCGCAACACCTATTTTCAATACTTTTTGTATAGATAAATTTGCCGAAATTATTTGACGCCAAACTTTTTCAACTAAAAATTTATCTAATCCTAAAGTTACTAATTTTTTGATTAATTTTTCTTCTCTATCAGGATCAAAAGGAAAATCACCTTTTTTGGCATTCATAATTTTTGACGCTAAAGATTGTCTTTCTTTGATCATTTGACACAAACTAGTATCAATTTCATCAATTTTATTTCGAAGACTTTCTAATTCTAAATTATCCATTTTAAACCCTTATGATCTAACATATATATACTTATATTAAATAAAATAAACTTTTTGATTAATTTTTTTTAACAAATGTTTTAATTTAATGTTAGTTAAAGCAATTTATTACTTTTTAAAGAGATTTACATGATCGAAATAAATATTATAAGTGCCCTATCAGATAACTATATTTATTTATTACGTAATATAGAAAAAAATATAACAGCTGTAGTTGACCCCGGAGAATCAAAACCCGTAGAACAATTTTTAAATGATAAGGGATGGCATTTAGACGAAATAGTCAATACCCATCACCATCATGACCATACAGGTGGAAATGGACAACTTAAAGAAATTTATGGATCTAAATTAATTGCTCCTATCTACGAAAAAGAAAAAATTTCTAACATAGATGTTTTTGTTTCGGATAATGATGTAATTTCCATTGCTGGGTTAGAAACTAAGGTAATTCATACTCCAGGACATACACTAGGTCACGTTTGTTTTTATATACCCCGTGAAAATATTCTTTTTTCAGGCGATACATTATTCTACCTAGGCTGTGGACGTGTTTTTGAAGGTTCTATGGAGCAAATGTGCTCAAGCCTACTCAAACTTAGAAACTTGCCTGATGAAACCTTGACTTATTGTGGGCATGAATACACACAATCTAATGCTAAATTTTCAAGTTATATTGACCCTTATAATGAATTATTACAAACGGCTATTTCTGAAATAAATATAAAAAGAACTAATTTAGAACCTACTATCCCTTTTTCCTTAGGAAAAGAGAAAAAAATCAACCCATTCTTAAGAGTTGACGACACAAAATTTACTAACTCCATCAAATTACAAACAACTAGCGTTGTTGAATCGTTCAAAGAAATTCGATTACAGAAAGACAATTTTTAAATATTTGATATCTCATAGGCAACTTCACAGTCGTTAAAAATATCTGGTTTGCAAATCGTTACCCTAGAACCAACAACAAATTTCTTTTCGTTAATAATTAAATGTATCTTGTTAGTTAACACCTCAAGTAATTGAAAATGTTGGCTGTTAACAATATCCTTAGCAGCTTTTCTAAACTGGCTATAATCTTGTGTTTCTTTTAAGTTATCATCTTTTGGCTCTGTTTCATTTGTCATAAGTATTTCTAAATTTATAATAATTTTTTGTTTATTTTTTTTTTCTTCTTCATAAACACCAATTGATGCCATCAACTCTAAGTTATTAATAAAAATCTTTCTGTTTCTTATCTTCATATTGTGTGTCCTATTATAAACCAACATCTTTTCTAGGTGGAGCTAAATGTGCTCCACCGTCGAGAAGAGTTACATGACCTGTCATTGATCTAGATTTTATTATAAGTTGAATTGTACTTGTAATTTCTTCAACTGTCGAAGATGCTTTAAGTGGATTTTGTTTATGAGACTTTTTAAAAGCTTTTTGGTCCTGCCCAGGTGCAAGTAATGTAATTCCAGGAGCTATACCATTTACTCTTAAACAAGATGAATATGAAAGTGCTGACATTTTTGTAAGTCCATACATTGCTTGTTTAGATAATGTATAAGTATAATAATCTGGATTAAGTCCAAAAATTTTAGCATCGAGTATATTTATAACAAAGCCTTGTGTATTTTTTTTTTGTTTTTGCATTTTTATTGTGTAATTTGCAAGAGCTTGAGTAAGTATTGCTGGAGCAGTAAAATTAACAGACATGTGATTATATAAATCATCAAAATTAAAGTTATTGCTATTGTCGTAGTTAAAATAACCAGCGTTATTGATTAATCCAACCCATAACGATTCATTTACCTGTATGTTTTTAATTAATTTTTCAATATCTGATTTTTTTGCTAAATCAGCTTGATATAAATTTACTTTACCTCCTATTTTAATTAATTCTTCTGCTGTTTCTTCAGCTAATTTTTTTGATTTATTATAATGCAGTGCAATTGACCATCCAGCTTCTACTAAATCTGTTATTATAAATTTACCTAATCTTTTAGCAGAAGCAGTGACTAAAATTGTTTTATCTTCATGTATCACAATCTAATTCCTTTTCCATTACCTCATATGAACTGTCTCTGATTAATTTTAAATAATTTAAAAAATTATTATCTTCTAGTGATTTTCTTAGCCCTAATTTTTGCCATGAATCTGATTTTATACATTTTGGTTGTACATATCTTTTAATAAGATTTATTGGAGCTCTTCCGGTAACTAAAACCTCATCACTCAATAAAGCTGCCTCTTCAATAGAGTGAGTAACCATAACAACAGTAACCAATTCCTTTTTTATAATTGAAGTAAGTTCTGTAGATATAATTTCTCTACTTAGGTTATCTAAAGCAGCAAACGGTTCATCTAATAACAATAATTTAGGCTTAAATAATAGAGCTCTTGCTATTGCAACTCTTTGTAACATTCCACCAGACAATTGATAAGGAAAAAGATTTGTAGAGCTTTCTAAACCAACGTCTTTTATAACTCTGATTGCTTCAGTTTCAAAGTTAGTTCTGTAGCTTTTTTTCGCCAGAACAATATTTTGATAAACATTTAACCAAGGCATAAGGGCAACGTTTTGTTGAACTAATGTAATTTTACGAAAAATTTTATTTATTTTTTTATTTTCGAATGTTATTTGACCTTTTTGATAACCAATGAGGCCAGCTATCATTTTTAATAAAGATGTTTTTCCAGATCCTGATGGACCAATTATACTCGTAAAAATACCATTTTTAATATTTAAGTTTAAATTTTGACAAATTTTTTTTTGATTATGATGATCACTGTAAGAGAAATAAATTTTTTCAAAACATAAATCATTATTGCAACCCTTTGACATCTATTTAAGGACCTTCAATAATAAAGTCAGGAATTATTCCAGTTTTTTTAATCATTTTAGCAACGTTTTCGTTTCTAAATAATCCATGTTTTGTCATTAATACTGATTTAATACCAAAGCTATTAGCTCCTAATATATCAGTATGAAGTGTGTCACCAACCATTCCAATCCTTGATAGAGGAATATGCCTTCCAGATAACTCTGTTATTCTATTCATTGCAAGTTCATAGATAGTTGGAAAAGGTTTTCCTAACCAGAAAGGAAGATTTACACCATTAGAAATTAGATGTGATACAAAATAGGCCGGTTCAATGCTAAAGTTACTCTTATGAGGTGCGACTATATCTGGATTTGCTACAAACAAAGGCCTAGGATTATTTTTCAAAGAATCACATAATATATCTTGCCATACAGTGTCCCATTGAATCGTACCTAACAAAACAAATGAATTTACCTCTTCAAATATAGAAAAATCTTGTTCTAATTCAATACAATCTAAATCAGGTATAATAAAATCGTTGCCCATATTCCCCATTACACCTAAAGGACCATTAGGTTTGTTATATGTTAAAAAGATCTCCGCTGCTTCTCTACTCGAAATTATCTCATCTTGTGAAAACTCTAAACCTAGAGCAGACAACTGGTCTCTTTTAATAAAACTGTTGTTACTTGCACCATTGGTAACCACTAAGAGTGTAATACCTTTTTCTCTAGCCTTATCTAATGTGGCAATTATTCCAGGAACCAAAGCAGAACCTGAATTTAAAACACCAAAAGCATCAAGTAGTAATGCATCAAAATTATCTAAAATATCTTCTAACTTAGGAGCAACAATTGTTGTTTGGCTGTTATCTTGAAAATAAGGAAAAAAAGGGCGCATATTCTCATAAAGATCAACAACACTTTCTGCATTTATATCTTTAATAGATGGAATTTTAAAACTTTCTTTAAATTCAAATTTTTCTAATATAAAATCTGGTTTTACAAAGTAGTTATCCATATTAATGATTAATCCTAAAAAAGTTAATTTTACGAAAGGTATTATATGTCAAAAAAAGTTCTTATCATAGGATCAGGAATAGCAGGAATTGCAGCATCATTAAAGCTAAAATCTTATGGCTTGGAATCAACTATAGTAGATAAAGGAAACTTTATAGGGGGCAGAATAGGAACAAGAGAAGAGAAGGTAGGGAAAAATACATATTATTTTTTTCATGGCGCACAATTTTTCACAGCCAAAAGTAATAATTTCAAAAAAGTAATAAATCTTGGTATAAAAGAACATTATATCAAGAAATTTGGAAACTTTTCTCCTCCAAGGTTTAGAGGATTTCCTACTATGAGAAATTTTTTATCTAATATCTCTGGAGATATAAATATACAACAAAACCTCAAGATTACCGGATTAAAAAAGATAAATAAAAAAATAAGTGCACTAGATGAAAAAAGCAAATCTTGGAATGTTTTTGACGCTGTTATATCTACTATACCAGCTCCTCAAAATTTAGAACTAATGAATAACTTTCCTGTTTTGAAACAATCATTAAAAACAGCCTCTTATGATGCATGTATGGCACTCATGTTTTATTTTGATGAACATCCTTTAAAAATACCTGATTATTTTGAATTTTATGATAACCCTAGTATTTTAAGTTGGATGGCAGCGAGTAATAACAAAAGATATTGGACCGCTCATACTAAGGGATCATATTCAAACCTAAACTTGAATACCAACAAATTACTAATTAAAAATGAAATTTTATCTTCAATTAAAGATTTTTTATCTGCCTTAATGAATAGGCCAAATATTAATTTTTCTAGTTTACACGTTTGGAAATATGCCAAAATAAAACAAATTGTGGTTGGCAAACAAATTGACCCAGAATTTCCAATTGCAATTGCAGGTGATTTTATGGAAGGGCCCAATGTTGAGTCAGCTTTTATTTCAGGAGAAAAAGCTGCTGAGTTAATATTCAATAGAGTTGGTTAATTAGTTAGATTATAATTTATACATTAAGGAAGAGTAATAATATGATAAATCTTAAAACCTCAGTTCTTGAGCTTGTTGAAAACGCTAAAAAAGAAATTAATAACATAAAAGCTAATGATGCATTAAAATTACATGATGATAAAACTAATTTGTTTATTGATATAAGAGATATTAGAGAAATCCAAAAATCTGGTCGTATTTTAGGAGCCAAACATGTACCAAGATGCATGTTAGAATTTTGGATAGACCCTAAAAGCCCCTATCACAAAACTTTTTTTAATGATGATTTACGATTTATTTTCTATTGTGCATCTGACTGGCGATCTGCACTCGCCACTCAAACAGCCAATAATATAGGGCTCCTCAATACAGCTCATCTTTTAGGCGGTTATAGTAAATGGTTAGAATTAAAAGGCCCTATACAAGAGCCAAAATAATATTACAAAATAACCATTATAAATAGTGAGTAATTTTCATTTTTAATTTTATACCCCTAACTTTTGCTACATTATGGTCCTCTGCTTTTATTACCAGTAAAATTATTGTTGATAATGCTAGCCCTTTTATATCCCTTTCCTTAAGGTTTATTATAGTTGCATTTATATTTTTTATATTTTTCATATGCTTTTCAAAATATAAAAAAATTTCTATCAAGGCTTTTTTTGAAGCGTCTATTAGTGGTTTATTATTTCATGGATTATATCTAGGTGGTGTTTTTTATGCGTTATCTAAGGGTATTTCTGCCAGTCTAATAGCACTAATTGTATCACTACAACCTATTTTAACTTCCCTACTTGCAAAAATTTACTTAAATGAACAACTATCTTTATTCCAATGGCTAGGAATTTTTCTGGGGTTTTGTGGAGCATTTATAATTATTTTATCTGATCTATCTCAAGGCCTAACTTTACTAGCATTTACAGCTGGTTTAGTTGGGCTAATTTCTTCTTCACTAGGTATAATATGGCAAAAAAGGATTATTGACGAGCTTCCTTTATCTGCAAATAACTTTATACAAGCATTTAGTGCTTCAATTTTTCATCTTTTTGTAGCCCTATGCTTCGAAAATTACTTTATTAACTTTTCTGATAGTTTTTTTATAGCAATGTCGTGGCAAATATTTGCTATTTCATTGGGTGCATTTTTAATTTTAATGTGGCTTTTAGAACGTAACAAAGCAAATCAAACTTCAACATTGTTTTTTTTAATTCCTCCTATTTCAGCCATAATGGCCTATTTTATTCTAGGTGAACAATTTTCTTACTTAGATTTTTTAGGATTATTTATTTCATCTATTGGTGTTTTTATAGTTACCAAATATCAAACTAAGACTTAAAAAGTTAATTAAGTTGTATTTTTTATTTGTAATTGATAGAATTGTTTATCAATGCCTTTTTATGTGAGAGTGTTTGAAAAACCGCCGAAGGAGCAACCACCCCGGAAACTCTCAGGCAAATGGAACATAGAAAGTTGATAATCTGGAGAGTGATGTTTTATACATCCACCGAAGGGGTAAGCCATTTTTGGTCAATCTTTCAGGTTCCGTGACAGATGGGGTTACTTGCAGTTTGCAACAAATTTGTTACGGAGTTAATTATGAAGAATATCGCAATTATCGGAGCTGGAATTACTGGTATAACAACAGCATATCAACTTCTAGAAAGGGGCTATAATGTCTCTGTATTTGATAAAAATCGTTATGCCGCAATGGAAACTAGCTTTGCAAATGGAGGTCAGTTATCTGCTTGCAATGCTGAAGTTTGGAATAGTTGGTCTACAATAGGTAAAGGTATCCAGTGGATGCTAAAAAAAGACGCTCCTCTATTATTTAGTCCCAAAATGAACTTTCATAAAGCGCGTTGGTTGATTAGTTTTATGAGTAATATTCCAAATCATAAAAAAAATACAATTTTAACTGCCAAAATGGCCATAGAAAGTAGAGATGAATTTAAAAGAATTTTAAATAAAGAAAATATTAAGCTTGATCTTGAGGAAAAGGGAATTCTTCATTTATGTGATAATGAAATTTCTCTGAATCATGGTAGAAAAGTTAATAAATGGCTTAAGGAAGCTGGATTAAACCGAAAAGAAGTCTCAATTGATGAAATGATATCAATAGAACCTTCTTTAAATTTAAAAAATTTCGTAGGTGGCTTCTATACAGATAGCGATATGTCAGGTGATATACATAAATTTACTATGCTCCTTGCAGATGCTTGTATGAATAAGGGCGTTACATTTTATTATGAAACAGAAATTAAAAAAATTAATCACAATAAAAAACAACCTATCATATCTTTTACGCAGTCTGATAACAAACATAAACAAAATTATGATGCAATTGTAATATGTGCAGGTGTGAATAGTAAATTTCTTGCTAATGATTTAGGTGATAATGTAAATATTTATCCCGTTAAAGGATATTCAATTACATTATTACTAGAAGATAGAGACAGCGTTGATCATGCACCATATGTCTCTTTATTAGACGATAAAGCTAAGATAGTATCGAGTAGATTAGGAAAAAATAGATTTAGAGTTGCAGGTACAGCTGAATTTAATGGATATAATAAAGATATCAGAGCCGACAGAATAAACCCTTTAATAAAATGGTGTAACGAACTTTTTCCTAAGGTCTCTACTGAACATGCCATTCCATGGGCAGGATTAAGACCAATGACACCAAGCATGGTCCCACGCGTTGGCAGTGGTAAATTACCAGGTATTTATTATAACACTGGACATGGACACCTTGGCTGGACCTTGAGTGCTTTTACTTCTCAGCAAATTTCAGACCATATTTTGAGACAGGATAATTTTGAACATTAAACATCTAAATTACTAACTTTTAATGCATTATCTTGTATAAAATTTCTTCTGTGCTCAACAGTTTCACCCATTAATGTAGAGAATGTTTCTTCTGCATCTCCTTCATTCTCAACTTTTACTTGAAGTAAAAACCTTGCATTAGGGTCAAGCGTAGTTTCCCATAATTGAACTGGATTCATTTCTCCTAAACCCTTATATCTATTTACTTGAGACCCCTTTTTTCCATTGTCTGTAACTTTTTGAGCTAAATCAATTGGACCATTTAAATCATAGTTTTTTTCATTAATTGTAAAAACACATTTATTTGCAAAATGATCATTAAGAAAATCTTTCATGTTATTCAAAACTTTTGCTTCATCTGAAGTAAGATCATTCTCGGTTAAAATGAGAATATCTTTTACACCTCTATTAACCCTATATATTTCAATTGATTTTTTATTATCATTTCCTATAGCATAATTATATTGCGCATTCCAAAGATTTGAATCTTCACTTAATAAACTATTTAATCTTTCTGTTATTGTTAAGAGATGATTTTCATTACTAAGTAAATCAATATTAAAAAGGCCTAAAATAGCTATTTGCGAAATAATGTCTGGGAAGCCTAATGCTTTTCCAATTTTATCAATAATTCTTTTTGCTTGTATTGACTTCTCAACCGAATTTTTTAAATCTTGGCCTAAAATTGTCTGGTTATTCCCTATAGATAACGAGACGTCTTTAATTCCTGAATTAATTAAATAATTATCAAGAGCTGATTGATCTTTCAAATACACTTCAGATTGACCATGTTTAGCCCTGAATAGGGGTGGTTGGGCGATATATAAATAACCGGCATCTACTAGAGGTCTCATATGTCGAAAGAAAAAAGTTAATAGCAAAGTTCTTATGTGGCTACCATCAACATCAGCGTCTGTCATAATAATTATTTTGTGATATCTAGCTTTTTCCAAATCAATCTCAGAATTACCAACACCTGCTCCAATGGCTGTAATTAATGTGCCAATTTCAACTGAAGAAAGCATCTTATCTATTCGTGCGCGCTCAACATTTAAGATCTTACCTCTTAGCGGCAGAATGGCTTGATTAGATCTATCTCGACCTTGTTTAGCAGAGCCACCTGCAGAGTCACCTTCAACTAAAAATATTTCTGATTTAGAAGGGTCTTTTTCTTGGCAGTCTGCTAATTTACCTGGAAGACTAGCTATGTCCATTACACCTTTTCTTCTGGTTAATTCACGCGCCCTTTTTGCCGCCTCACGAGCACTAGCAGCTTCATAAGCTTTAGCAATTATTTTCTTAGCTTCTGTGGGATGCTCATCAAACCATTGATTTAAAGACTCTGATACTAGTTGTTCAACTACGGGCCTCACTTCACTAGATACTAATTTATCCTTGGTTTGACTGGAAAATTTAGGATCAGGAATTTTTAAAGACAATACGGTTGTTAACCCTTCTCTACAATCTTCACCAGATAATTGTAATTTTTCTTTCTTAGCTATACCAGAATTAACAGAATAACCATTAATTACTCTTGTTAATGCAGCTCTAAAACCTGCTAAATGAGTGCCGCCATCTCTTTGTGGAATGTTGTTTGTGAAACAAAGGGTGGTTTCATGGTACCCATCAGTCCATTCCATTGAAATATCCACAGTAATGCCGTCTTTTTCATGCGTTGTTGCTATGACGTCATGTATCGCATTTCTTGATCTATTCAAATATTCAATATAAGCTTTTAATCCACCTTCATAAAAAAAAGTTGCTTTTTTTTCATCTTCTTCTCTCTGATCAATTAAATCTATGTGAACGCCACTATTTAAAAAAGCTAATTCTCTAATACGATTCTCTAATATTGAATAATCAAAAATACATTTTGTGAAAGTTATCGCACTAGGTTTAAAATTAATTTCTGTTCCTGTTTTTTTATTGTCTTCACCTACAATATTTAAACGATCATTTGCTACACCATTTGTGAAGGCTATTTTATATACCTTATTATTTCTATATATTGTAAGACTTAATGTTTCAGATAAAGCATTTACAACAGAAATACCTACACCATGAAGACCACCAGATACTTTATAAGAATTATTATCAAATTTTCCTCCTGCGTGTAATTGCGTCATAATTACTTCTGCAGCAGAAACACCTTCTTCAGGATGAATATCTACTGGAATACCTCTTCCATTGTCTGAGATTGTAACAGAGCCATCTTTTAATAATTTCACCTGAATTAAGTCACAATGACCTGCCAACGACTCGTCTATCGAATTATCCAAAACCTCATAGACCATGTGATGTAGACCAGATCCGTCGTCTGTATCTCCAATATACATTCCAGGTCTTTTTCTAACAGCATCTAGTCCTTTAAGAACTTTAATTGAGTCAGCATCATAATTTGATACTTCATTATTTGCGTCTAACTCTTTCTCAGACATTGAATGTTCTCCATTTTATAATCATAACAACCTTTAAGATCACCTGTTACTTTAGGAAGATAAATCTTATCAATTTTTTTAGGATAATTCTTAAAAGCTTCTTTACTGGTGCTCGTAAACCACGATTGAGCACAATGCCTTGATATCTCTAAAAATAATGCGGTCTTATGTTTCTCATCTAAATGCTCTACTATATCATCTAATAACAAAATAGGAGCCATGTTATATTTAATATTTAACATCCTAGCATGAGACAAAATAATAGAAATTAAAATTAACTTTTGCTCACCTGTTGAAGAGATTTCTACACACTTATTATTTATTCTATTTACTATCTCTATTTTAGTAGTATGAGGACCACAAATGGGGGCATCATTATCAAAACGTGATTTTTTTAAAATAGCCTTAACATAATCCTCAACTTCCAAAGCTGATTTTTTAAGAAGCAAATCCTCAATCTGACCTTTTAATTTTATTTCAGCTGGAGGAAAAGTATCAACTAAATCATTATTTTGAAATTCTTGATTAAATAAGTCATTCAACGCTTGAACCAACTCAAGCCTGCTTGCAATAATAGCAATTGCTAATTCTGAAATCTGATTTTCTATAGAGTTTAACCAAGTAGGGTCACTGTTAAATTGTAATATAACGTTACTTCTTTGTCTAAGAAGTTTTTGATACTTATAAACCCTACCTATATGAAGAGTATCTAATGATGAAGTTAGACTATCAAGAAAACGTCTCCTTTCACTCATACCAGATTGAAACAAAATACACATTTGTGGTGTAATCCATGATATTTTTAAAATTTTTCCTAATTCTATCTGAGAACAATTTTCTGCGTTAACTCTTATAATTCTTGATTTTTTTTGAGAGTTTTCTTTTAAACCCGTACCTATATTCATATTACCATCAGGAGTTATAATATCAGCATTGATTCCCCAGGATTTTTGAGGATTGTTATTAAAAACACTTTGGGTAAAGTAGTCTTCTATTTTTGACTTCCTTATTCCTTTACCTTGGCTTAACAATGAAATTGCTTCTAATATATTTGTCTTACCACAACCATTTTCTCCATAAATTAATATTGCTGATTCAGGAGTTTTCATTGATAAACTAGAGTGATTTCTAAAATTAGTTAAATTCAACTTTTTAAGATAAAAATGATTATAATATCCAATATCATTAATATCTTTTTTTAAACTTAAAATGTTATTATTCATTTTTGTCCTAGAATTTTATTGGGTACTAACTTACAGTTAGACTCTCATTGGCATTAAAACAAAAATAACGCCATCTTGATCTGGATCCGTAATCAACGCAGGTGAAGCAGAGTCTGATAGTAATATTTCTATTTCTTTACCTTGTATCTGAGCAGCTATATCTAAAAGATATTTTGCGTTGAAACCTATTTCTAAATTATCATAATTGTAATCAATTTCCAGTTCTTCTGAAGCGTTTCCTAAATCATGACTGCTCACATTTAGAGATAATAAATTATTAATTAAAGACAACTTAACAGCTCTTGATTTTTCTATAGACACAGTTGACACTCTATCAATTGCTTTTGAAAATTCAGATTTAGAAACCATTAACTTATTTAAGTTTTCCTTAGGAATTACCCTTTGATAATCAGGAAATGTACCATCAATTAATTTCGTGGTTAAAATTGTATTCGGAAAAATAAATTTAGCCTTGGTGTCAGAAATAATTATTTCAACGGAACCATCTGTAAGATCTGTTAATTTTCTTATTTCACCAACGGCTTTTCTAGGTAATATTATGCTAGGAATATTTTCAGCACCATTTGGCAATGGAATCTCGGCTTGTGCCAGACGATGACCATCAGTAGCAACGGCTCTCAACTTGTCTTTATTTGCGTCAGGTACGTGTAAGAATATACCATTCAAATAATATCGCGTTTCCTCAAGAGAAATAGCAAATTTAGTATTATCAATCAAACTTGCAAGATCAACCGATTGTATGAAAAACTTACTCACATTTTCTATCTCTGACATTATTGGATAATCATCAACTGGCAAAGTAGGGAGAATAAATTTAGATTTACCCGCAGAAACTTCTAAGTTTGTATCAGTCAATTTTATACTTATTTCTGATCCGTCTGTTAATTTTCTAACAATATCGTATAAAGTATGAGCAGAGACTGTAACTTTACCCTGAGTAGATACTATACATCTTGCTGTTTCTACAATATCCATATCCATATCAGTAGCTGTAAATGACACTTTTGAAGAATTTGTTTCTATTAATACATTAGATAAAATTGGTATTGTATTTCTTCTTTCTACAATAGAATAAATATGTCCAAGTGGTTTAAGTAGAGTGTTTCTTTCTATAGTAAAATTCATATTTTAACCTCAGCTATTTTCTAAAAAACATAATCCTTAATCATTGATTAATATAGCATGTTAAAGGTTATTTCAGCAAGTAATTACATAAGTGGATTTTAAACAAAATTATGCTTAAATTTAAGAAGCAATAATTAATTTTTTAAGAGATTTAAGTTTGTTTTGTAAACTAAGATCTTGTGTTGACAAGGTAACAATTTTTTTAACTGCATGTATAACTGTAGTATGGTCTTTACCTCCAAATGCCTTGCCTATTTCTGGATAAGAACAGCTAGTCATATCTTTGCAAAGATACATGGCCATTTGTCTAGGTCTAGCAATGCTAATTGATCTTCTAGAAGAAGTCATGTCAGACAGTTTCAAGTCAAAATATGACGCAACTTGTTCTTGAATAAAGTTAATAGAGATTTTTTTTTCATTAACATTAAGTAAATCTGATAATAATTCTTTTGAATTTTCTACACAAATTTCTCTTCCAGTTAATTCATAATTTGCACATATTCTGTTAAGAGCTCCTTCCAACTCTCTAATATTATTAGAAATTTGTGTTGCTAAAAATTCTAAAACTTCATATGGAATATCTAATTTAATTTGATTAACTTTTTTATTTAAAATATTCATTCTTAATTCAAAGTTAGTTGGAAGAAAATCAACAACAAGTCCACCACCTAATCTTGATTTTAATTTTTCATCCAGATCAAGTAATTCAAATGGCGACTTATTAGATGAAATTATTATTTGTTTACCCTGATTAATAAGGTCATTAAAAGTATAAAAAAACTCTTCCTGTGTAGATTCTTTCCCACCAATAAATTGAATGTCGTCAATAATTAAAACATCAAGAGATCTGAACTGATCTTTAAATTTAATTGTATCTTTTGATCTTATAGCTCTAATAAATTGATACATAAAGCGCTCTGCAGACATAAAAACAGTTTTAAGATTAGGATGTTTTTGTTTCAATTCTATGGCAATAGCATTCAATAAATGTGTCTTACCCATTCCAACATTTCCATGTATGTAAAGAGGATTGTAAGAAGATAATTGGTTTTGTGTCATTCTTTTTGAAGCGGCAAAAGGCATTTGGTTTGAGCTACCAACAACAAAGTTCTCAAAGGAAAGTTTTGAATTTAACTTGATTGAAATACTGTCCATAAAAGGAATATTAGTTTTAGTCTCGATACTGATATTCTTATCAATATTGTTTTGTTCTACTGGTGATTTATTTTCCTTTATTGAATTGATCTTTACAATTTTAATTTCTTTTAAATTATCAAAATATTTATTTGCCTCAAACAAAATTGTTTCATAGTATTGCGTCTCTGCTCTGCTTGATACCAATGCAGAACTAGCAGAAAGATATAATGTTTTATTTTTATATTCTAAGAATTGAATAGGTTCTATCCAGGCTTTCCAGACAATATCTCTTACATTTTTTGAAATTTGTGACTTTGTAATTTCCCAATTTTGTTTTTCCGTTTCTTGATTAGAGACTACATCTTCAAAATAGGCATTTTTGTTCTCATTATACAAGCCATGATTAAAAATATTTTTTGTCATTGAAAACAAATCTCTTCAAAAAATTAGATAATAAAATAATTATAATATAGCTATAAAAAGCATCCGCAATAAAATGGGAAATAATAAATTAAAAATATATATTGATTTTTAATTTTTTTAAAAAAAATCAAATAAAACAACATATTAAATTACTTTTGTTTTATGAAATTTATTAAATAATTTAATAGTTTTACTTTTTTATTTAAAGTATTCTTAATAATATTTTGCAGTATTTAAAGATACTACATTGAATTTATTATGATTCTTTAATAATCCCTATAATTTGAATTTAACTAAATAAATCTATAAATTGTACCAAACATAATTTATTTATTTTTTTTACAAAAATAATAATTTATTAATCAAAGCGAATCGTTTGATTGTTTGTACTTTAAAAATATTTATGAAATTATGTTATCAAAAAAGGTAGTAATTACTCACTAATAAACTGAAAGTTAATTTAATTTAAGCTATTTTTTTGATTCTGGCTGATAGCCTCGATAGTTTTCTTGAAATTGTATTTTTCTTAAAAATACCTTTTGTAACTGATCTATGCATTTCAGGCTGAGCTAAAGTTAATGCTTCTTGAGCTTTAATCTTATCAGATTGTTCTATGGCAGCTTCTACTTTTTTAATGAAAGATCTAACTCGGTTTTTTCTAACCTTGTTAACAACTTCCATTCTTGAATTACGTCTTATTCTTTTTTTGGAAGAAACATGATTTGCCATTACTTTGTCCTTATTTGATTTATGTTTTTTTAGATATGTAAAGCTTAAATGTCAAGTTTTTTAAATTTATAAATGTCGAAAATCTTAAATTTGACAATGTCTACAAATAAAGGTTGATCTGTTGCTAATTACTTCTTTAACGATAAAACTATTACAAGTTTTACATTTTTCATTTGTTTTACCATAAACTTGGAGTTTTTGTTTAAAATACCCTAAACTTCCATCTGGTTGCATATGATCTCTAATGGTTGTTCCCCCAACATCTATTGACTTTTTTAAGATTATTTTTGTATATGTAATTATAGAATTCAAATCATTTTGACTTAATGAGTTAACTTTTCTAAGAGGATTTATTTTTGCTTTATATAAAATTTCACTTGCATATATATTTCCAATTCCAGCTATTATTTTCTGGTCTATTAAAGCATTTTTTATATTTATAACTCTTTTCTTAAAATTATTTTGTAAGTATTCTATTGTTAATTCTCTTCCCAGAGGTTCAACACCTATTTTAGATAATAAAAAATGTTCTCTTAGTTCTTTTTTCTTAAATAAATCAATATAACCAAACCTTCTAGAATCGTTGTAAGTAATTATAAAATGTTTATTATTATTCTCAACTATCAGCCTCATATGGTCATGCTTTTGAACAATATCTTTTTTTTTAATTCTAATTTGACCACTCATCCCCAAATGAATTAAAAAAATTTTATCAGTATTTGTAGGGATTAAAATATACTTTCCTCTTCTATATGAATCTATGAAAATATTATTTTTTAAAGTAATTTCTAAATTATTTTTAACCTGCCACCTTAAATCTTTTCTATAAAATTCAATTTTTTTTATTCTGGAGTTTTTTATTACTTTTGACAAAGCTCTGCATACTGTCTCAACCTCAGGTAATTCTGGCATTTAGTATTCCTTTTAAAACTATCTTTAACCATGTTTTATAAGTATATTGAATTAATTATAATATAGGATTTCAGATTATTATGTTAGTTAAAGATAATAAAAATATAGATTTTGGTTATAAAATTGTAAAAAAGAAAGATAAACAAAATCTAGTTAATAATGTTTTTAATTCTGTTGCTGACAAATACGACTTAATGAATGATATAACAAGCCTTGGAATTCATAGAGAGTGGAAAAACAATCTAATTAATTGGATGGCTCCCCAAAAAAATCAAAAATTAGCAGATATTGCTGGAGGAACTGGTGATATAGCGCGTAAATTCTTAAATAATGGCGGTCATTCTGCTTATGTTATTGACATAAATGAAGAAATGATAAAGTCAGGTAAAGTTAATAAAAAAAATTTAAAAAATATTAAATGGCTCGTTGCTAGTGCCGAAGATATTCCGATCGATGACAATACATTTGAGAGAGCTACAATGGGATTTGGTCTTAGGAATGTAACTAACAGAGCTCAAGCATTAAAAGAGGTCTATAGAATTCTTAAACCTGGCGGACGCTTTATTTGTCTTGAGTTTAGCCATGTTGAAAATGAATTGATTGAAGAAATATACAATTTTTGGTCATTTAAGTGCATGCCTTATATTGGTGAGAAAGTTGCGGGAGACAGAAGCGCATATACTTATTTAGTTGAGTCTATTAGACAATTTCCAACTCAACCAGAGCTTTCTGAAATGTTTTCTGAAGCTGGTTTTTCTAGAGTAAAGTATAGAAACTTATCTAATGGTATCGTTTCACTTCATTCAGGTTGGAAGTTATAATGTTGATTAAACAAAGATTACAGTGTCCTATATGGAAAACACCTTATTTTTTTATTTTGAGTTTCTGTGTTTTTATAAAAATAGCTAGGACAGGTATTTTTAAAAAATTTTCAGATACCTTAATTTTTTCTAAAAAAATAAATTTAGTATTCAAATTTATTAACTATATTTTTTGCAGGCGTGACAAAGTAAATATAGGTTATAATTTGCTCAATTGTTTGATAAGCCTTGGACCTGGTTATATTAAATTTGGACAAGCCTTATCTACAAGACCTGATCTTTTGGGTCAAAAGACTTGTGAGTACTTACAAAAATTACAAGATGATATAAAACCATTTCCTGGCTCAGTTGCAAAAAAAATTTTTGAGCACGAAATTGAATGGCCAATTGAAAAGATTTTTAGGAATTTTAATGAAATTCCAATTGCAACAGCATCAGTTGCCCAAGTTCATTTAGGTACACTTGAGAATGGCAATAAAGTTGCTGTAAAACTACTTAAACCTAATATTGAAAAATTATTGTTTAAGGACTTTATGTTTTTTTATTGGATTTCAAGATGCTTCGAATTCCTTATACCTAAAGTTAAAAGATTAAAGCTATCAAAAAATGTTGAAGTTCTCTCAGAAATATCTCTGAATGAACTTGATCTAACTATGGAAGCCTCAGCAGCCGATGAGCTTGCTGAAAATTTTAAAGATCATTCTAAATATAGGGTTCCTAAGATCTATTGGGAATTAACTACTAAAAAAGTTCTTGTTCTTGAATATATTGAAGGAATAAAGATTAACGATTTATCTAAACTTGAAAGAGATAATCATAATATAAATAAAATAACTGAGATCGGGACTGAAGTTTTCTTTTTACAAGTATTTCGAGACGGTTTTTTTCACGGCGACATGCATCCAGGTAACATATTTATTGATAAAAAAGGAATGCTTGTGCCTATTGATTTTGGAATAATGGGAAGACTAAGTAATAAAGACCGTCAATTCTTAGCACAGTTGTTAACATATTTATTAAATAAAAATTATAAAAAAGTTGTAGAGATTCATTCAGAAGCAAATATGCTAGGTAAAGATGTATCCCATGACCACCTTGCTCAAGCTATAAGAGCGATTTCAACGCCAATATTAAACAAACCTATAGGACAAATTTCCTTAGCCAAATTATTAGGCCAAATACTTGGTTTATCAAAAGAGTTTAATATTGAAGTTCAACCCCAATTTACCTTATTGCAAAAGACAATGCTAATGGCAGAAGGAACAACAAGACAAATTAATCCTAACATAAATATGTGGGAATTGTCTGGTCCATTAATAGATAAATGGATTGGTGAATCTCATGACCCTTTTAAAACCCTAGAAGACTGGGTTCACAAAAATAAAATATTATTATTGAAAATTCCTGAAATAATGCATAAAATTGATAAATTAATTTCTAATAAAGTGAAATAATTCATTTTTTTTCAATTATTTCACTAAATTAAGGCTCTTTCATGGAAAATAAAGTGCATAAAGTTTCAGATTTAATTAATTTGCTCGGAGGCACTGGGGTGGTTGCAAAACGTTTAAATATTAAGCCATCTGCAATATCAAATTGGAAAAAATTAAATAAAATACCAAACAATAAAAAGAATGACCTAAAAATGTTAGGCTTAGACTTGAATGTTAGAACAGATCAATATTTAACTTCTAAAAATTTAAGTAATTTAGACGGTAGCGTACTTTTAATTATTTCTGGAGGCATTGCTTGTTATAAATCTCTTGAACTTATAAGGCTTTTAAAAAAAACCAATATTGAGCTTGATGTAGTAATAACAAAATCAGCTCAACAATTTATTACGCCGTTACTTATTACAAGCCTAAATGAAAAAAAATGTTACACAGATTTATTTTCTATTGAAGATGAAACTCAAATGAATCATATAGCACTTGCAAGAAAGCCTGATATAATATTAGTTGCTCCTGCAACTGCTAACATAATAGCAAAAATTGCTAACGGAATAGCGGATGACCTTGCAAGCACAACTTTACTTGCTTCTTATTCCAAAATAATTATGGCTCCTTCAATGAATCCTGTAATGTGGAATAATTTAGCCACAAGAGAAAATTGTCAAAAACTTTTAAATAGAGGTGTTTCATTTATTGAACCCGAGAGTGGTGATATGGCATGTGGTGAAAGCGGGAATGGCAGACTTCCAGAACCTCAAACTATTTTTAATGATTTATTATCTGAATTAAATCTAAAAAAAGGTACTAAAAATATTAAATTAAAAGGTACTTCAGTAATTGTTACAGCTGGGCCAACTATCGAAGAAATTGATCCAGTTAGATTTGTTAGTAATAGATCATCTGGTAAACAAGGTTTTGCCATTGCCTCAGAATTGTCTAATCGCGGTGCTAATGTTACGTTAATAACAGGACCAGTAGATATTCCATTACCATTAAATTTGAAAATTATTCAAATTACTACTGCTCAAGAAATGTTTGAAAAAACAATGTCACAACTACCTTCGGATATTGTTATATGTGCGGCTGCCGTTGCTGATTGGAAACTAATTCCAGAAACACAAAAAAATGAAAAGTTTAATCTAAATACTAAAATAAAAAAAACTGATAAACCTCTAACATTCAAAACAATTAAAAACCCTGATATTATTTCAGAAATAGCCAACTGTAAATCTAAACCAAAACTCATAATTGGTTTTTCTGCAGAAACTGAGAATGTTGTTGAAAACGCAAGAGATAAATTAACAACTAAAAATATTGATTTAATTATAGCTAATGATGTAAGTAATAATAAGGTTTTTGGGAAAGACTCCAATAAAGTTTATGTGATCGACAAAAAGAGTTGTGAAGAATGGCCTGAACAAAACAAAAAATCCGTGGCATTCAAAATAGCTGACAGAATTTGTGATATTTTGTCATATAAATAGCAAAGAATTCGAGATAACCGAGGCTAATATGCTTAATGATGATGATCTAAATAGATACGCAAGACAAGTAATTATTCCAAATTTTGATGAAAATGGTCAAGAAAGGCTTCTAAATACAAAATGTCTGATAGTTGGTGCCGGTGGACTTGGATGTCCAGTTGGGCTCTATGCTTCTGCTGCTGGTTTTGGATACATAGAGATTTGGGACGATGATATTATTGAAATAACAAATCTAAATAGACAAATTGCTCACAAAACTAACAATATAGGTTTTAATAAAGCAGAAAATCTGGCCAAGGAATGTATAAAAATAAACCCAAATATCACTGTTAGATTTCAATCTAGTAACTTTGATATATCAAAAGATATTAATATTTTTGATATAATTTTTGATTGTTCAGATAATCAAGAAACAAAATATGCTCTTAACTATTTATCACATAAACATAAAAAAATTTTAATTTCGGGATCAGCTGTACAAATGGAAGGACAATTATCTGTATTAAAGAGTGGCTTAAATGATACGTTGCCCTGTTATGAATGTATTTTTCCCAAAACTACAGAAAAAGCTCCGATTACAAACTGTAGAGAAGCTGGCATAATCGGATCCATAACTGCTTTTATTGCCAGCATGCAAGTAAGTGAGGCTATAAAAGAAATTGCTCTTTTAAATTACCCTTCAATTTCTGGATATTTAATTTTATATGATGGATTTTCTCAAAGCCTAGACAAAATTAAAATTACTAAAAAAAATAATTGTCTTATATGCTCAAATTAACTACTTTAAAGAACGTTTATACGATATTATTTTCTATGAAATTTATTTTCTTAACATTATTATTTATAGTCCTTTTTTCTCGAACAGGTCTTCCTGAAAACTATATACCTAAAGACAAAATAAATGGGAGTGGCTTAAAGATACCTAGAGTTGTATCTTTAAAAAATTCTTTAACTTATATGAGATCAGGACCTGGAAAAAAATATCCTGTTATCTTTGAAATAAGACAAAAAGGGTATCCCTTAAAAATTACTGCTGAATTTAATAATTGGAGGAAAGTTATCACTTCTGACAAATTAACTGGCTGGATACATACCCAACTTCTTTCATCTTTTAGAACGGGTATAATTTTAGACACTATTTTATTAAAAAAAACACCCACAGACAAGAGTAGAACAAAAGCAAAACTGCTACCTAAGCTAATAGTAAATATTATAAGATGTGATCTAAAATGGTGTAAAATAGAAATTGTTAAAGAAAAAACTCACTCAGGATGGATCAAAAAAAAATCTGTTTGGGGAGCTTTACTAAAATAATTTAGAAAATAAGTTTTATTTATCATAAATAAGTCATAATGTATGGGTAATTTATAAAAAAAATTTTTAGGATTTATATTTTGTCTTTATTTAAAAATTCATTTGACTATGAAGAGTTAATTGACTGTGCTAAGGGTAGACTAGCAGGGTTAAATTTTCCAAAATTGCCACTCCCCCCAATGTTAATGTTCGATGAAATCACAAGCATAACTGAAACTGGTGGCGCTTATAATAAAGGATCAGCTCACGCACTCTTTAATATCACTCCTGACAAATGGTTTTTTGAATGTCATTTTGAAAATGATCCTGTAATGCCTGGTTGCTTAGGTATGGATGCATTATGGCAGCTTCTCGGGTTTTCTTTAGGTAATATGGGTGGAAGAGGAAAAGGAAGAGCAATCTCTGTAGGAGAGGTCAAATTTTCTGGGCAAATTTTACCAAGTGCAAAAAAAATTGAGTACTTACTCGATTTCAAACGAATTATTATGAGGAAACTAATATTAGGTATTGCAGATGGTAGAGTTATTTGTGATGACAAAACTGTTTTTGAGGCATCTGATATTAGGGTCGGACTATTTCAAGATTAAATTAAAACATAAAAGTAGGATTTAATATCATGAATACAAAAAGAGTAGTTATCACTGGAATGGGTATTGTTAGCTCTATCGGCAACAATATAGATGAAGTTAAAGATTCTTTAATTAATCAGAAATCAGGTATCGTCCATGCTCCTACTTACAAAGAAATGGGATTCAGAAGTCAGATTCACGGAGAAGTAAAGCTTAACTTAGAAGATCATGTAGACAAAAAACAACTAAGGTTTATGGGTGCTGGTGCAGCTTACGCCGTTCTTGCAATGGAACAAGCTATTAAAGATGCTGGTCTGTCTCCTGAAGAAGTGTCTAACCCTAAAACAGGACTTATAGCTGGGTCTGGTGGACCAAGTACTGTTAACCTACTTCAATCATTTGATATAGCCAGAGAAAAAGGTCCTAAAAGAGTTGGTCCTTTTATGGTCCCAAGATGCATGAGTTCATCAGTATCAGCATGTATTGCCACGTTTTTCAAAATTAAAGGTGTTAACTTTTCAATTACCTCTGCGTGTTCTACATCAGCACACTGTATTGGAATAGGTGCAGACCAAATTAAATATGGAAATCAAAATATTGTTTTTGCAGGTGGTGGAGAAGAGTTAGATTGGACTTTATCTGTTCTATTTGACGCAATGGGTGCAATGTCTAGTAAATATAATGATACACCTGAGTTAGCTTCAAGACCTTATGATATCAACAGAGATGGCTTTGTTATCGCTGGTGGTGGAGGTATGCTAGTTTTAGAAGAGCTTGAACATGCAAAGGCACGAGGTGCTAAAATCTATGGAGAAATTGCTGGTCATTGTGCAAACTCTGATGGACATGATATGGTTGCACCTAGTGGAGAAGGTGCAATAAGATGCATGAAAGAGGCACTATTGAATACTAATCAAAAAGTAGACTATATTAATGCCCACGGAACAAGCACGCCAGTAGGTGATATGCAAGAGTTGCATGCTGTAAAAGAAGTTTTTAAAGAATATCAAAACCTACCTAAGTTAACCAGCACGAAATCACTAACTGGGCACTCATTGGGAGCCACTGGAGTTCAAGAAGCAATATATACACTAATAATGATGAATAATAATTTTATTTCTGGTTCCTCAAACATTCAAAACGATGACCCTGATATAGGTTCAATTGAAATACCAAGAAAAACTATTCAAAATATAGATATTAACTTAGCACTTTCAAATTCTTTTGGGTTTGGGGGAACAAACGCATGCCTTGCTTTATCAAAGTTTAATTAGAGAGAAATAAAAATGTCAATAATGAAGGGTAAAAAAGGAATAGTGATGGGTGTAGCAAACGAACGCTCCATTGCTTGGGGTATAGCAAACATATTAGCTCAACAAGGTGCTGAAATAGCTTTCACTTATCAAAATGAAGGGTTTAAAAAAAGACTGGTTCCGTTAATGGACTCTATAAAGTCTAATATGTGTTTTGAATGCGACGTTTCTCAAGATAAAAATAATGAAAATTCAATAGAACATTTGTTCAAAAAAATTTCAAAAACCTGGAATAATATAGATTTTGTAGTACATGCTTTAGCTTACTCAGATAAAGAAGAATTAAAAGGAAAATATGTTAATTGTAGTAGAGAAAATTTTTTAAACTCACTTGATATTTCAGCTTTTAGTTTCACGAGAACAGCAAAATCAGCTTTTCCTCTTATGGCAAAAGATGGTGGAAGTTTATTAACACTTTCTTATCTAGGTGCAGAAAGAACAACACCAAATTATAATGTAATGGGCGTGGCAAAATCAGCTCTAGAAGCATCTATAAAATATTTAGCAATGGATTTAGGCAAAAGTAATATCAGAGTTAACGCAATATCCGCAGGTCCAGTAAAAACTCTTGCTGGCGCAGCTATATCGGGAGCAAGACACGTTTACAGGTATTCAGAAAATGTTGCTCCACTTAATTTTAACCCTGAATTAGAGGAAATTGGAAATTCGTCTTTGTACTTATTGTCAGAATTATCTTCAGGTGTCACTGGAAACATACATCACGTCGATGGCGGCTTACATAGTGTTGCAATTCCAAAGTCAGAAGACTTAGAATAATAATAAGACTTATTTATTTTTCCAGTTAGGCTTTCTTTTCTCAGAAAAAGCTTCCATTCCCTCCACATGGTCCTCAAGTGCAAAAGTGGAATAAAATAAAGATCTTTCTGAACGAACACCTTCCTCTAAGGTTGTCTCATAAGCAACATTAACCGCTTGTTTAGCTAATTTAGCTAAGGGCTTTGATTGGCTAGCAATTTTTATTGCTATTTCTTTAAGAGCAATTTCATATTCATTATCTTTAAACACCTTTGCTACTAAACCACAATTTTCAGCATCATTTGCTGAAATCATGTCACCAGTAAGAACTGCTAACATAGCTTTTGATTTTCCAATTGATCTAGTTAATCTTTGTGTTCCACCTGCGCCAGGTATAGCGCCAATATTTATTTCAGGTTGTCCAAATTTTGCATTCTCTGAAGCTATTATAATGTCACACATCATAGCTAACTCACAACCACCGCCGAGTGCATATCCTTTAACACCAGCAATTATTGGTGTTTGAATCTTTGGGATATCAAGCCAGCCATTCTCAATATACCTTGATTCTGAAACAGAAGAGTAATTAAGTTTCACCATTTCTTTTAGATCTGCTCCTGCTGCGAAAGCTTTATCTGATCCAGTTAAAACTATGCATCCTATACTTGTATCTCTATCAAATTTTTCAGCAGCTTCTTTTATTGCTAAAATAAAACCAGCTGACAATGGGTTAAGTTTGTTTTCATGATTTAATTGAACCCATCCTACCCCATTTTCAGACCAAGATTTTACCCATTCAGTTTTAACGACTACATTATTCATAAAAATCCTATTAAACTATTTTTTAACTAATCTTCTTTTTTTTCTTCTATGTTTTCACCGGTCTCTTGGTTAACACGTTTCATAGACAACTTTACTTTACCTCTATCATCAAAACCGATAACTTTTACCTTAACACTATCACCTTCTTTACATATGTCAGTTGTTTTTTCTGTTCTAGCATTTTGTAATTCAGAAATATGGACTAACCCATCTTTAGTACCAAGAAAATTTACGAAAGCACCAAAATCTACAGTTTTTACTACTTTACCATTATATATTACACCTAACTCAGCTTCAGCAACAATATCATTTATTTTCTTCTGCGCTGCTAGTGAAGACTCTGTATCAGATGCAGCTATTTTAATGGTACCGTCATCTTCTATATCTACTTTAGCTCCAGTTGATTCACATATCTCTCTAATCATTTTTCCACCAGGTCCAATAACATCACGAATTTTCTCTAATTTTATTTTCATTGTTGTTATCTTTGGAGCAGTGTCGGCTAAAGTTTCTCTAGATGAACCTATAGCTTTTGCCATTTCATTTAAAATATGAATTCTACCATCTTTAGCTTGATCTAATGCTATTTTCATAATTTCTTTAGTTATTGATGTGATTTTAATATCCATTTGAAGACTTGTTATTCCATCTTCAGTACCTGCAACTTTAAAATCCATATCACCTAAATGATCTTCGTCACCTAATATATCAGATAGAACAGAAAAATCCTTTTTCTCTTTTATCAATCCCATAGCTATTCCTGCAACTGGCTTTTTTATAGGAACACCTGCATCCATCAAAGCTAATGAAGTGCCACAGACACTAGCCATAGAAGAAGAACCATTAGATTCTGTGACTTCTGAAACAACTCTGACCGTATAAGGAAAATCTTCGCCAGAAGGTAACAACGGGTTAACCGCCCTCCACGCCAGTTTTCCATGACCAACTTCTCTTCTTCCTGGAGAACCAACCCTTCCAGCTTCACCAACAGAATAAGGAGGAAAATTATAATGTAACATAAATTTGGATCGGTATTCACCTTCCAAAGCGTCAATTATCTGCTCATCTTGACCTGTTCCTAAAGTCGCTACGACTAATGTTTGAGTTTCACCTCTAGTAAAAAGAGAAGAACCATGTGATCTAGGTAAAGTACCTACTTCTGCAACAATTGGTCTTACAGTTTTTGTGTCTCTTCCATCAATTCTTTTTTTAGTTTTTAAAATATTTCCTCTTACAATTTCAGCTTCAGCCTCTTTTGTTAATGAAGAAGCTAATGATGTATTTGGGTTATCACCAAATTCTACTAAAATTTCACCTCTGATTTCAGATAGCATTTTTGAACGCTTTGACTTATCCATCTCTTTATAAGCTTTTTCAAACTTTTTCTTAAATGGTTTAATAATTTTTAAATAATCGTCTTTTTCATTAGGTTCTGCCGGTAATGGACGAGGTTCCTTTGCAGCAACTTCAGCCAAGTCAATAATTGCTTTTATAACATCTTCCATTTCTTTATGACCAAAATCTACTGCTCCTAACATGATTTCTTCTGACAACTCTGATGCCTCAGATTCAACCATTAAAACGCCTTCGTTAGTACCTGCAACAACCAAGTCTAGATTTGCACTTTGCATTTGCTCAACAGTGGGATTTAAAATATAATTGTTTCCATCCCAACCAATCCTACAAGCTCCTATTGGTCCCATAAAAGGTAAGCCTGATATTGTTAAAGCAGCCGATGCTCCTATTAAAGCGACAATATCAGGATCATTTTCCATGTCATGAGCTAATACAGTTACAATAACTTGAGTTTCGTTTTTATAGTTTTTATGAAATAATGGTCTAATTGGTCTATCTATTAATCTTGAAACTAATGTTTCTTTTTCTGATGGTCTTCCTTCTCTTTTAAAGAAACCTCCAGGGATCCTTCCAGCAGCAAATGTTTTTTCTTGGTAGTTTACAGTTAAGGGAAAAAAATCTATTCCAGGTTTTGCTGATGAAGCACCAACTGCTGTGCATAAAACTGTAGTTCCACCGTAAGAAACCATCACAGCTCCATCTGCTTGTCTAGCAACTTTTCCTGTTTCAAACGTTAAGGTTCTACCACCCCAAATAATTTCTTTTCTATAAACTTCAAACATAATACTTTCCTCTAACTGCTAAAACCTTGATGCTAATTACTTCAGCTATAATAAACTAATTGTATTTAACGAATTTATCTTCGTAAACCCAGCTTTTTAATTAAATCTGAATAACGATTTTCATTTTTATTTTTTATGTATTTTAATAAATTTCTTCTTTGACCAACCATACTAAGCAGTCCACGACGAGATCCAAAATCTTTTTTATGTGTTTTTAAATGCTCTGTGAGGTTTTTTATTCTTTCAGTCAAAATTGCAACTTGCACGTCTGCAGAACCTGAGTCGGTTTCATTGCTACCAAAGTCTTTAATAATTTCAATTGTTTTGTCTTTTTCAATCGACATCGTAACTTCCTTTCTATTAAAAATTTATTACACGAGCAGGCTTAACTTTTCCATCTTCAATTTTTATAAGAGCTATTAACTTTTTGTTACAAATAGCACAAACTTTTTCAAATGCATTATAATTAGGATACTTTAGTTCAAAATTTTTTATAAATTGCAATGATTCAAAATTGATTTTTTGACCTTGTTTAACTTGCCTCGCTTCTTTTTCGTTTAAAACTAATGCCGGGATGTCGTCTAGCACAGTTTCGATTGGTGATAATTTATTTAAAACCGTCCGACTATGTATTATTTCTTTAGAAAAATCTATAAAAATCGTATCTTTTTCATCAAAAGGACCAACTGACAACCTTCTTAGACTCACTATATGTCCTTTTGTATTAAGTTTTTCTGCTATATCTCTAGCTAATGATCTAACATATGTACCTTTACCACATGTAACTTCAAATTCCGCTGAATTAACATCAATAATTTTTTTTAAAGTCAAATTGTAAACTTTTATTTTTCTCAGTTTATGTTCTATTTCAATTTTTTGTCGGGCCAATTTATAAGAACGTTGTCCATTAATTTTAATTGCAGAATAGAGTGGTGGTTTTTGAAAAACATTACCAATAAAACAATTAAGAATGCTTGTTATCTCTTTATGTGTAGGCCTAGCTTTTGATATCTCTAAAATCATACCTTCTGAGTCATCTGTTTCTGTTGACTCACCCCACTTGATTATGAAAGCATATTTTTTCTCTTTGCTTTGAACAAGCGATATAACTTTTGTTGCTTCTCCAATAGCAATTGGTAAAATACCAGTAGCTAAAGGGTCAAGTGTCCCACCGTGACCAACCTTTTTAAGGTTTAATATTTTAGAAATTTTAGTTACAACTTGCCTAGATGTAATACCAGTTTGTTTGTCAACTATGATCCAACCATTAATATTTTTTTTAATAATAGCCCTCACATATATAATATTTAAAATTAATTTTTAATTTTGTGTAAAATTTGATCTATATGTTTGGCATATTCAAAAGAATTATCAATTATAAAATTAATTTTTGGAATTTGTCTTAAGGTAATGCCACTTGAAATTAATTTTTTAATATGATTTTTCACTTTATTTAAGCTTTCAATCACTTCAAGTTTTTGTTTCCCACCTAAAGGCATTACATACACCTTTGCATTTTTTAAATCAGAACTGACATCGACTTCAGTTATTGTAATATTATTAGCCTCTAGTATTTGGTCATAAAATGTTTCACGGTGCAATGCATTAGATATTAAATGTCTCAATTCTTCACCAACCTTTAACTGCCTTTGAGACTTTATTGTATTGTCTTTTTTTTTCTTGCTAGGTTTATAATCAAAATTATTTTTCATAATATAATTAACCAGCTTTCTTATCAACCGAATCTAAACTTCTTGCTACCTCTTTTACTTCAAAACATTCCAGGACATCACCTTCTTGAATGTCATTATAATTTTCAAACCCCATTCCACATTCGCTGCCTTCACGAACCTCTTTTACTTCGTCCTTAAATCTCCTTAATGTTTTAAGCATTCCTTGATGAATTACTGTGTTATCTCTTAAAAGTCTAAAACTACATCCTCTTTTCACTATTCCTTCAGTAACGAAACAACCAGCAATTTTACCTATTTTGGACACTGAAAAAACTTTTTTAATTTCACTGTATCCTATGAAAGTTTCTTGCATGTCAGGATCTAACATACCTGTAAGTGCTAATTTTGTATCTTCAATTAATTCATAAATGATTGAATGGTATCTTATCTCTACGTTATCTCTTCTTGCTAAATCTCTAGCCTGTGGGACTGCCCTAACATTAAACGCAAATACCAAGGCAGAAGATGCAGCAGCTAATGATATATCTGATTCACTAATTGCTCCAACTGCTCCAGATAACACTCTAACCTTAACTAATGAATTTCCTAATTTATCTAAAGCAACTTTTATAGCTTCCAGAGATCCATGAACATCTGACTTTATAATAACTGGTAATTCTGAAGACTCCCCTGCTTGAATGTTTGCTAACATTTGTTCTACAGATCCTCTTGCGGTTAATGTAGCTTCTTTTTCTTTAGATTTTCTTGATCGATACTCAGCAATTTCTCGTGCTCTAGACTCAGTTTCTACAACATGGGCTAAATCACCAGCATTTGGTGTTCCAGACAAGCCTAAAACTTCTACAGGAGTTGAAGGACCAGCTTTATGAACCCTTTTTCCACTATCATCTAATAAAGCCCTAACCTTTCCTGATTCACTGCCAACTACTATTATGTCGCCAACATTAAGTGTACCAGACTTTACCAACATTGTAATAACTGATCCTTTACCCTTTTCCACTTTTGATTCTATAACAACGCCATTAGCATTAATAGTAGCGTCACTTTTTAATTCCATTAATTCTGCTTGCAATTCTAGGGCATCTATTAAATTATCCAGACCCAATTTAGTTTTAGCAGAAACATCAATACACTGAATATCACCACCCATTTCCTCTGGGATCAATTCGTGTTGTAGTAATTCTGTTCTTACTTTTTGAGGATTGGCTTCAGGTTTGTCACACTTATTTACCGCAACAATTATAGGACACGATGCAGCTTTGGCATGTTTAATTGCTTCTACAGTTTGTGGTTTGATTCCATCATCTGCAGCAACAACTAAAATAACAATATCAGTAACATTAGCGCCTCTTGCTCTCATTTCAGTGAACGCTTCGTGTCCAGGGGTATCAATAAAAGAAATTTTTAGCTTTGATTTACTCGTTATTTGATAAGCACCTATATGTTGGGTTATTCCACCAGCTTCTCCATCAGCTACCTTAGTTTGTCTTAAAGCATCCAATAAAGATGTTTTTCCATGATCAACATGACCCATTATTGTAACTATAGGAGGCCGAGAGGTTAAATTTTCTGGATTATCTTCTTGAATAGTTAAATCTAATTCAACATCTGATTCCGACACTCTTTTTGGTTTGTGTCCAAATTCTGTTGTAATTAATTCCGCTGTCTCTCCATCAATTACTTCAGTTGCTGTAGCCATAATTCCGTTTTTCATTAATTCTCTAACAATGTCCGCTGTTCTTTCAGTCATTCTATTTGCTAGTTCAGAAACAGTTATCGTATCAGGTATTATAACCTCTCTAAATTGTTTTACAGCTGGCGTTTGGTCTGCTTGCATTCTTGCTTTTTCACGCCTTCTTTTAATTGATGCAAGAGATCTAACTCTTACGTTTTCAGAGTCTAATGCTCGAGCAATAGTAATTTTACCTTGTCTTTTCTCTATACCTCCTCTATTCCAGACAGTCTTTTTAACATTCTCTTTATAAGATTCCCTATCTTGAGTTTTATTTGCTGTCCATACCTTGGTATTATTTGGAACTGTTTCGTCGTCTGCTAATTTTTGTCTATCTCTTTCAGCCTGTAAAGCGGCTTCTTCAGCTTTTTTAACTTCTATTTGGGCTTGCTTTTGTTCATCCTCAATTTTTTTTATTTCTAAAATTTCATTTGTCTCTGCTTTTCTTCTTGCTAATACTTTATCTTTAGGAGCTAAACTAGATGCTGCTTTAGCTGCTTCTTGAGCATTAGCAGCGATACGAGCTTCTTCAATTTTAGTTTTTTCAATTTTTTCTATAGCTATAGTTTCAGCTTCAGCTGCAGTCTTCGCAAGACCTTCTTGTAACATTTTACTTCTAGAATGAATTTCTTTAGCGCTTAAACCAGATCTTGTTTCTGAATTAGGTGTTTGGGTAGATATATCATTTAAAGATGTTCTATTAACTGGTCTTTTTGTTCTTTTGACTTCAACTTGAACAGTGCTTCTTCCTGATCTGGCGTTGGTTGTAACACTGCTAGGCAGTTTAGAAGATGGAATAGGATTTTTTAAAGTTAATTTACCTCCTGAAGAAAGGCTTAATTTTTTTCTTTCGCCACTTGATTTGTCTTCCATAGTATTAATCCCTTAACTCATTCAGTTGGTAAATTATTTTTCTGAATCTATTTCTGAAAACCAATGTTCTCGTGCTTTCATAATTATTGAACCAGCATCATCTTCGTTTGCAAAAACGTCCTTACCTAAAATATTAAACAATTCTTCACTATCTAATTCTGCTAGGTCATCTAATGTTATAATTCCATTTTCTGCTAAAGTTAAAATATTTTGTTTAGTTAGGTCAGCAAAATCATATAAATCTTTTTTTACTTTTAATTTCTTTATTGATTTTTCAACTCGCTCATTATCAAGTTTGACAAAGTTTTTTGCTCTATTGCTAAGTTCTGAAGCTAAATCCTCATCAAAGCCTTCTATATTGGTTAATTCATCTAATGATGCATCAGCTATATCAGGTATTGTAACAAAACCTTCACTGACCATGAGGTGAGCAATAACGTCATCAATATCAAGAGCGTCAATAAAAATTTTTGTTCTTTCAGTAAATTCAACTTGTCTTTTTTCTGATTCTTCTGCTTCTGTAAGTATGTCTACATACCAACCGGTTAATTGTGAAGCTAATCTTACATTCTGACCTCTTCTGCCAATAGCTAATGAAAGTTGATCATCAGGCACAACAACTTCCATTCTACCTGCATCTTCGTCCATAACAACTTTTGAAGGAACAGCTGGAGCTAGAGCATTAATAACTAAAGTCACAGGGTCGTCAGACCAAGGAATTATTTCAATTTTTTCACCTTGCAACTCACTCACAACAGCTTGAACTCTAGAACCTCTCATACCAACGCACGCACCAACGGGATCAATACTTGGATCATTTGATAATACAGATATTTTTGCCCTACTACCTGGTTCTCTTGCAACACTTTTAACGACTATAATGCCATCATATATCTCAGGAACTTCTTGCGAAAATAAAGCTGCTAAAAAATCATTAGAAGATCTTGATAAAAATATTTGGGCTCCCCTAGTTTCTTGGGTGACATCTACTATAAAAGATCTTAATCTGTCTCCAGGCCTTAGTTGCTCTCTTGGAATCATTTGATCCCGTTTTATTATTGCTTCACCCCTACCTAGGTCAATTGTTACTGAGTGGTTTTCAACTCGTTTGATGGTTCCAACTACTATTTCACCTATTCGATCTTTATATTCATGAAATTGTCTTTCGCGTTCAGCTTCTCTAACTTTTTGGGAAATAACTTGTTTAGCTGTTTGTGCAGCAATTCGACCAAAATCTATTGGAGGAAGGGCTTCTTTGTAAAAATCTCCAATTTGAAGTGTTAGTTTTCTCCTTTGTGCTTCACCAAAAGTCATTTGTGTTAATTGATTTTCAATAGTTTCAACTACTTCTGTAAATTGAGCAATATTTATGGAACCGTTTTTTCTATCTATATTTGCCCTAATATCTCTTTCCAAGCCATATTTAGACCTTGCTGCTTTTTGAATAGCTTCTTCCATTGCCAAAATAACTTCTTCTTTATCAATAGATCTTTCTCTAGACACAGCTTCAGCAACTTGAATAAGTTCTAATCTAGGTATGGATTTTAATTCCATTTTATTTCCTTATATAATTATTTATAATTTAGTTAATTTGCTTGTTCTCAATAGCCCAGTTAATATCAACATTCGCTTTGTCAATTTCTACGAAATCAATATTCATTTCAAAGTCGTCGGTTTTCAGAATTATTAAATTTTTTTCGTCAACACCTCTTAAGAAACCAATATGACTTTTTTTACCCATGAAAGGTTCTTTCAATATTATTTTAACTTTATTTCCTTTAAGCCACTTGTAATCATCTAATATTGTTAAAGGCCTATCTAAGCCTCCTGATGAAACCTCTAATATGTAACTCGAACTTATTGGGTCATCAACTTCTAAATACGAGGATATTTGCTTACTCAAAAAAGTACAATCCTTAATATCCATTTCCCTATCTTTAATTCTCTCGGCCATAATCTGCAATGTTTTTTTCCCACTTGCGTTAATTACTTTAACACGAATGAGGTGATAGCCCAAAATTTTCAATCTTGTAAACAATAAGTCCTTAATATTATTTTCAATCATGTAACTTTTAACTCGTCAAAATAAAAAAAAATGAGCCACAAAGCTCATCTAATTCATTATAATTTTAATTTATTAAAAAATCAATAACTTTGGATACGTGTAGTTAGTTCATCCTAAAAATTTTTTAAAAATAAACCAATAAGGATCTCTATTCTCATTTATAGCCTTTTGTTCATATTTTGTTGCAACATAATGAATCGGCTTAATTCTCCAATCATCCGCTGTTTCAGCTGTCCATTGAAATCCTGAATTATTTTGAAAAATCTCTAGTATCCAACTCTTCATAATAAAATGATCAGTTGCAAGAGTGATAATACCATTTATTTTTAAAACATTATAAAGAGAAATTAGGAAGTTATCTTGAATTAATCTTCTATTTTTGTGTTTAAATTTTGGCCAAGGATCTGGAAATAAAATTTTAATCTCAGAAAATATATTTGAAGGAAAAAATTCAATAATTTTTCTTATATCATCAGGCCATATCATTATATTTTTTATATTATAATTAAGTATTGCCTTAATACATTTAGCATTAGTATTTAAAAAAGGATCTGCTCCTAAGTACAAAACATCAGGATTCATTTTAGCAGATTTAAGAAGATTCTCTCCACTTCCAAACCCAATTTCAAGAATTATTTCTGTTGGTTTAAATTCAACTAAATCTTCTAAGATTAATTTTGAAGTTGAAGAAAAATCAGAATTTTTAATAAGATACTTTGCACCTTCTTGAAGTGCAAGTTGATTCATTTCTGAGAGACTTCTCCCTTTTCTTCTTCCATAAAACCTAATTAATTTTTTTGATTCATTGAAAATCAATTAAATACCAGATTCTTTAATAATATCATTAACTAGATCAGTTTTTTCCCAACTAAATGATCCCTCTACACCTTCATTCGGATTTCTTCCAAAATGTCCATACGCAGAAGTTGGTACATAAATTGGTTGATTTAATCGAAGATGCTCTCTTATTCCTCTAGGTGACATATCTACTAAATTATTGAGAATTTTAGCTATTTTGGTATCTTCTATAATTCCTGTACCATCTGTGTTGACATATAATGAAAGTGGCTTTGAAATTCCTATTGCGTAAGCAATTTGTATAGTACATTTGCTTGCCAGCTTTGCTGCAACAACGTTCTTCGCTAAATACCTAGTCAAATAAGCGGCTGATCTATCAACTTTTGTAGGGTCCTTTCCTGAAAAAGCTCCTCCACCGTGAGGTGCCGCTCCGCCATAAGTGTCAACTATGATTTTTCTGCCCGTTAAACCTGCATCTCCATCTGGACCACCAATTTCAAAAATACCAGTTGGATTTACATAGAACTCATCTTCTGGACACATCCAACCGTCAGGCAAAACCTTTTTAACAACATCTCTAACTAAGTATTTTATGTCTTCTTGTGAACAACCTTTTACATGTTGTGTAGACACTACTATAGAGCTTGCTTTAATTGGTTTATCATTTTGATATTGAAGTGTAATTTGAGATTTACTATCAGGAAGAAGAAAACTATTTCTATCAGTCTTTCTTAAAATAGACATTTCTTTCAAAATTTTATGAGAATAATAAATTGCTGCAGGCATCAAATCTTCTGTTTCGTCACAGGCAAATCCAAACATCAAACCTTGATCACCAGCCCCTTCATCTTTGTTGCCTAATTGATCTACTCCTAATGCAATATCTGCTGATTGAGAATGAAGATGGCATTCAAAATGCATTTGTTCCCAATGATAGTTTTCTTGCTCATAACCTATGTCTTGCACAGCTTTTCTGACATGTCTTTCAATTTCATCATTACTTATTTCCATTCCATTTGGAAGCCTATACTCTCCTGCAATAATTGTTCTGTTAGTTGAAACCATCGTTTCACAAGCAACCCTGGCCTCAGGGTATTTTTCTATCATTAAGTCAACAACAGTGTCAGACACTCTATCACAAATCTTGTCAGGATGGCCTTCAGAGACAGATTCAGATGTAAAAAGATAATCACTAACCATGCTTTTTCTTTCTTTGATTATAAAATATATAGGAACTTATAGACAAAAAATATAAAATGGAAATAGCAAAAATTAAATCTCCAAAGTTTTTATATAAAGTTTGATCCAAAGGTGGAGTTAAATTTGCTTCCCTAACGCCCTCTTTATCAATAGAAATTTTTACAATTTCTTCTCCATAAGGCGAAATAAATGCTGATATTCCAGTATTAGCCACTCTAACTAATGGTAAACCTGTCTCTACTGCTCTAATCTTAGCTAGTGCCAAATGCTGATGAGGTCCAACTGTATTACCAAACCAGGCGTCATTTGTAATATTTATAAGCAGGTTGGTATTCTCCGATATCCTTCTACTTACCTCATTTGAAAATAAAATTTCATAACATATTAGAGTAATAATTTCTCCAAAACCTTTAAGGTTTATATTTTCTTTTGTCACTCCAGTTGAAAAGTCCCTTGGACTTAAAAAATTAGCAATTTTTTTTAGCTTATTCCTAAAAGGAACATATTCTCCAAAAGGTACTAAATGAATTTTATCGTATTTATAATCTATTTTTCCATTTCCATTTACAAAGATTAATGAATTAAATAATTTTCTATTTTCATGACTTAATAAACCAACAATTAAGGTTGTATTTTTATTTTTTATAATTTTTTGGCTAATACTTGACAATAAATTTAGTTCATCAGGGATAAAACCTTCAAAACTTGTTTCAGGCCAAATAATAATTTTATATTTATTTTTAAAATTATGTTCTTTTTCAAATGATAATTTTATAAGTTTTTGAATATGATCTTTCCTTCTTTTTATATTCCATTTATCCTTTTGCTTTATATTAGGCTGGACAAGAACTATCGTTTTGTTCTCATTCGTAACTAATGGTTCTTTATTAAGGAACCTGATAAAGGCGCAAATAAATAAAATAAAAATAGGAATAAAAAGTAATGAAAAAATTAACTTTTTGTTAGGCATATGTAAAAACAAAATTATTGGTAAAATACTTAATGTTAAAACAACTAAATTTCCTGAAAAACTTCCAACATAAGATAAAGTTTGTAAAATATATTGATTAGATGCAAGTGATATGGAAGGCATTAACCAGGGAAAACCAGTAAACATATTTGCTCTACAATATTCAATTAAGGCCAAATTAATAACAATTAATAAAATAGGAGATGAAGTTTTTGGAGTTAATAATTTACCAAAAATAAATGCTAAAGCCCAAAAAGCGGCTAATATACTAGGTAAAATTATAATAGATAAAGGCATAAGGTACATGTGATATGTGTCGGCCACAAGAAATGCTGAACCAATCCAATATAGTCCAAATGAAAACCATCCAAAACCTAGAAACCAAGATGCTATAAATATTTTTTTTAATGAAGGTAATAAGCTAATAGAATAAATACCAAAACCTAAAATAAAGATTAATGGAAAAAAAGAGGTTGGGGTAATGGAGAACGTTGCTATTGCACCAACAAAAAAATTAAATATGTATAGTGCTATAGTTGATTTATATAATTTATTCATAAAGCTATTTAATTATTTTGGTTCATCAAAACGCAATAATTTATTTAATCCTCTTAATTTAACTAAAATGACCTTTCTAGGATCAGCCTCCAATATTTCAAACTTTAACCCTGATGGGGAATATTTTATAACTTCTCCTTTAACAGGAACTCTTCCAGCTATGCTTATTATAAAACCTCCGAGAGTTTCAATTTCTTCATTTAAATCTTCTTTTCTAATTGATGATAAAAGATCTTCGATTAAATCAATTGTAATTCTTGCTTCTAAAACTATGGATCCATCCTGCATTTTTTCTAATCGGCATTCTGTGGATAGATCATGCTCATCTTCTATATCCCCAACTAATTCTTCAACTAAATCTTCAATCGTTACAAGACCATCAATACCACCATATTCATCAACAACAAGCGCCAAATGCCTTCTTTTGACTCTCATCTCATATAGAAGATCTAACAAACTTATGGAGGGAGACACAAATATGGGTTTTCTTAACAGTGATTTTATATCTTTTTTTTCTTGTAAAAATAAGTTTGCTAAAACATCTTTTATATGAAGAATACCAACAATATCATCTAAACTTTCGTTCCTAACTGGAACTCTGCTGTGATTAGTCTTGATTAATTGTTTAACTATCTCATTAAAATCATCAGACATAGCTACTGAAACAATATCTACTCTTGGTATCATTACATCAGAGGCATTGATGCCTCTCAATCCAGCTAAATTTTTTAATAATTCATTTTCATGACTTAAAGTTTTACCATTTGAATCATCATCATTAATTCTTTTTGCAACAAATTGCTCTAACTCTTCATCAAGTTGTTTTTTTTCATGATTTGAATGTTTTAAAAACTTTGGTATTTTTATTTTCATTAACCTACTAATTTTTACTATTATTTAGTTAAAATTTAATTATAAGGATTATCTATTTTTAAATTTTTTAAAATTTTTATTTCTAAACTTTCCATTATGTGTGCGTCATGTTCTTTTTCATGGTCATAACCAAGTAAATGTAATACACCGTGAATGAAAAGATGTATTAAATGATCTTCTAAATTTTTATTATCTCTTTTAGCTTCTTCTATAATAGTTTGACTTGAAAACACAATATCACCTAAAAATATTTCATTGCTATTGTTAATTTCTTTGGAAGGAAATGACAATACATTTGTAGATTTATGGATTTTTCTATAATAATTATTTAATTCAGCAACTTTCTTATCTCCAGTAAATAATAATGAAATTAAAATATTATTTACTAAAAGTGTGTTTTTCGAGTTTTCAAAAATTACTAATATAATTTTGTTTAATCTCTTTTCAAAACTCTTTATAAACTTATTTTCCCATAATGATCTATCAATATTAGCCTCAATGGTATAAAAGTCACTTTTCCAAATTTTATAGTAGTCTTGATTAAACTTATTCATAATTTTTGATTATTGTAAATCTTTGTTAATATTATCATAAGCTTTTATAATTTTTGCAACTATAGGATGTCTAATAACATCGCTAGCTTCTAAATATATTATCTTAATATCCTTTATTTTATTAAGTATTTCTTGGCATTCTTTTAAGCCCGACATTTGACCTTTTGGTAAATCGACTTGACTTAGGTCACCATTTATTACCATTCTCGAACCTTCACCAATACGAGTTAAAACCATTTTCATTTGTACTGAAGTTGTATTTTGAGCTTCATCAACTATAACATAAGAATTTGTAAAAGTTCT